>OJEJ01000006.1_pt1 | contig 216491 bp, 194 predicted proteins | sample 1593271 | NCBI WGS metagenome assembly OJEJ01 (sample SAMN05416877, study PRJEB24817) | seawater metagenome | isolation source: Sea water | place: Canada:Atlantic | collected 2013-11
GTTTACGGCGTGGACTACCAGGGTATCTAATCCTGTTTGCTCCCCACGCTTTCGCGCCTCAGCGTCAGTACTCATCCAGGTAGGCGCCTTCGCCACCGGTGTTCCTTCACATCTCTACGGATTTTACCCCTACACGTGAAATTCCCCTACCCCCTGTGAGACTCTAGACTAACAGTTTCAGACGCAGTTCCAGGGTTAAGCCCTGGGATTTCACATCTGACTTGCTAGTCCGCCTGCGCGCGCTTTACGCCCAGTAAATCCGAACAACGCTTGCACCCTCCGTATTACCGCGGCTGCTGGCACGGAGTTAGCCGGTGCTTTCTTCTATAGTACCGTCAAACATCGTGGGTATTAACCACAATGCTGTTCTTCCTATAGGACAGAGCTTTACAACCCGAAGGCCTTCCTCACTCACGTGGCATTGCTGCATCAGAGTTTCCTCCATTGTGCAATATTCCCTACTGCTGCCTCCCGTAGGAGTCTGGACCGTGTCTCAGTTCCAGTGTGACTGATCATCCTCTCAGACCAGTTAAGCATCGTCGCCTTGGTAGGCCATTACCCCACCAACAAGCTAATGCTACGCAGGCCAATCTTTCAGCGAGAGCCGAAGCCCCCTTTCCTTGGTTTTTTCAATTTCACCAAGCTTATGCGGTATTAGCAGTCGTTTCCAACTGTTGTCCCCCACTAAAAGGCATATCACCTACGCGTTACTCACCCGTGCGCCACTTTAATCGCCACCGAAGTGACTTTCTCGTTCGACTTGCATGTATTAGGCATGCCACCAGCGTTCGTTCTGAGCCAGGATCAAACTCTCCAAGTATTATTTGAATTGTAATCTCTTTTATTAATAGACTCATATGTTCGTTGCTATCTACGAATAGATAGCGTCTGGCTAAATGATTGGTAGTTCAACACCAACGTTAGTAGATTAATTCGCCTCACGACTAATAACCCATTTATTCAACTAACTACGCAACTCCAAAGAGTTGCATTATTGAACAGGTTTCTTCTCATCTTTTCTACCTTCCAAAGAAGGTAAAACTGTTACTTATTATTCAATTGTCAAAGATCTGTGTTTTAAGATTCCGACATGTTTAGCATTGAGGAAATCTTAAGGCAATAGTTTTTTTTATATTTATAAAAAAATAAAGATCGAAAATGGTGGAGATGACAGGAGTCGAACCTGCGACCCTCTGAATGCAAATCAGATGCTCTCCCAACTGAGCTACACCCCCACAAGGTATTCTCGATCTATATCGCGGATTGCTAATTTAGATAAATAGATTCTTGCTGTCAACAGTATTTTTCAAGTTAATTCAATTATTTTGCATTTTCTCGAAAATAAAACATAATCATTAAAATATCATTAAATGGAGACTTTATTTTGTTTAAAAAATTAACGATTTTATTGATCACCTTGGCGACTTTATCTGGCTGTTTTAAGCCCACAGAAAGTGATTTTGGGGAAGAGGTTTTAATTAAACAAAGTATGTCCTCAAAGGCACGGATAAAAACTGTTTACGGTGATATAATACTTCGTTTTTCTAAAGAAGCCCCCTCTACTGCACAGAGAGTACAGGAGTTAATTAAAAGTGGCTTTTATAATGGGCTCCTCTTCCATAGAGTTTCAAAGAATAACTTTATTCAGACCGGGGACCCTACAGGTACGGGAGAGGGAGGAACAGGCACTAAAATTAAATCCGAGATTAATTCTAATTCTCACACTCTAGGCGCAGTATCCATGGCCATAGATGAGAATGACTCTAACTCTGCAGACTCACAGTTCTTTATTTGTCTCAAGGAGCTTCCTGAGCTCGATGAAAAATATACTGTTTTTGCTTATGTTGAATCTGGAATAGATATAGCTAAGAAAATCAGGAAGAATGACAAAATAATATTACTAACACTGGAAGACTAGTCCAATTTAAATAGACTTAATCCAAATAAAAACTTTGCTCGTATTTGAAGGTCCGTTAAATACAGTTTTACTCTCGAGAATTGTCGACTGTTTCTCAAAAGATGAGACTTTAGACAGAAACTCTTTCAGGTTAGGAATCGGAACAAAAAGATTAAAGTAAATTCCCCCAGGTATCTGTGTCCCTGGTTTCACATTATCCACCTGAGAAACTTTAAACTTTTCTAAAATTCTAATTAGATCTTTCTTGGTTTGGGTTGGGTTCACTGATGTCATCATCACACGGTATGCTTTACGTCGACCATAGCGCATATTTCGATAGCCACCCTTCTTAACTTCTTCGTAGTCTGATTTTTCAAGATCTGCGACACCAAAATCTCTTGGCAGAGTATCAAGAGAAGTTAGGACAACATCAGATTCAACTTCAAAACGCTGCACCTCTTTTATATCATTAAATATTTTCTGGGCTTCAATCTTTTCAAGCTCCGCAAGTTTTTCAGATTCAAGCCTTAATTCGTTATCCGTGATAGAAGATTCTTTAGTAAAGGGTAAATTTGTATCAAGCCAAAAAAAGTTTGGTTCGAATAAGGAGATTTTTTCGATCAAATAGCCATCGTACCACTTACTTCCAACCTTTACGGCAAAAATTAATATTGCTCCAATAAAAAATAACAGTACTAACTCTTGAACGAACTTTAACTGCCTACCTATAAACTTTTTATCTTGAAGAGTCGTCCTTAGTGGTACTTTTTTATGATTTAGATCTTCTAATTTCTTTAGTATTTTACTCCAGTCAGAATAAAGAGTTACCTCCATACCAATCATCACTTCCTCAGCAAGACTTCCTTGAATTAAATCCTTACCAGGCAAGTACTCTAGAAAGTCTGCATACATGAGCTCTAAATTTTCAGATAAAACGTTTCCGTTATGTAGTCTCTCATTAAAAACTTCTTCAAGGTGCGGTGCCGTTTCGATAAAAAAATCTCTTAATATTATAGAGGTTTCAGCGAAGTGAGTATTTACAAGTACAGATAACTCTCGAACTGTTAGATCTTTATTTATATAGATATAGCAAATCAGCTTAGACCTTATCCACTTAAACCAGGCTAAAAGAGGACCCTCGGTTACCATCGCCTCAACAAGCTTCAGAGTTTTAAACTGATCTTCGACACCAGTGTCGTTTTGAAATATAAGACTCCAGACCTTATTAAAGTCATCAACAAAACGACCTTCCCAGGAGATACTAACTAAATTCAGTCTTAGCCATCGCCTAAAGTCAGTCTGATCAATTTCGGTAAGTATTAAGTTATCCATAGGTAATAAAGATTATACTCAATAAAGATGTTTTTAAATCAATTTTATCAATAATATTCAATTATTAGACCATTTAAAGCAGGTACTTTTATAAATAAACGATATTTTTACCTAGTATTGTAAGCAGTACCCTAGATAGATTATTATATATATTGATGTAACTAGAACATCAAATAGTTCAAGGAAGCCCTATGGATGGAGTAAAACAGCAAATTCGAGCACGACAAGAGGAATCTCTTGATAAAAAGCATATCTATGAGATGAAAAAAGCTCGGAGACAAATGCGATCTGAACTCGACAAGTTGAGCACCCAGAGTAAGTCCTCAGTTAGCCAACTTAAAAAAAATTACGATAGTAAAATGCTGGAAGAGAAAAACCAGCTTGAAATTAAGTTATCGAATATTAGAAAGAAAAATAATGAAATAATCAAACTTGAAGAAAATAAGTTTAAGAAGCTAGTTGAAGATAACAAGGCCACTCATTCTGAAAAATTAGATGAAATTACAGAGTCCCAAAATAGCGAGATTGAGAAACAACAAAATGATCACAAAACTTATATGGAAACAGCACAAACCAAGTTTCAAACTGAAAAAGCAAAGTTTGAAGCGTAACAAGCAGTAATATAAGAATTCAAGGAGCAATACATGTCAGATACAGCAGAGGAAGGAATCTTTATAAATGGACGTCAGCAAATTATAGAGATGCTTCAATTCATGAACGAATCAGAAAGAAAAAAGCTTCTTGATAATGTTAGACTTAGAAATGCCGTTATGGCGAGAGAACTTTCAGAGCAAAGTTTTTCATTTAAAGACCTGGGAAAGTTACCGCAGAACTTCTTAGGAAAAATTCTATCGCAAGTAAATCCGGCAATAGTTGGTCTTGCAATATATGACGAAAGTGCAGAAATTCAGAGATATGCATTAAATTGTATTCCAAGAGAAAGTGCTGAGGCAGCGTTTAAAATAATGTCTCAGAACTTAAACGGTAAAAAGCAGGAGTGCAAACGTGCAAAAGATAACATTATTAGACTTGCAATTGATCTAAGTCGAAAGCATGAAGTTAATATTTAAGTAATAGACTTTCTCAACATTTTTTCTTCTTGCTCTGTAAGACTTACTCCACCAAAAAGTTTATCATCTAAGATTTTATGTTCCCCGATGATATCAATCGTCTTCATGAGCCTACCCGATATTTCACCAAATAAATTTCCAACCCACGCTGGAGACTCCTTTATAAAGTTTTGAACTGTCTCAACTGGAATCTTAACGGCAGTGGTATTTTCAAGTACAACGGCTGAATAGTTACTAGGAGCTCCTGTGAAGGTACAATCCTCACCTACAAGCCCATCACCATCAATCAATGAAATTGGATAAATACGGTCAGATGACATCGTAAATGTGGCGACCTTTCCTCGACGAATAAGGTACACAAAGTCTGTAGCTTTACCTTCGAAAACTAAGACATCGCCTGAAGCAAAGTTTTGCTCTTCAAAAGTGTCATCTGTTGATAATAAATTCATCTTTTATCTCTCCCAATAATAAAGTTCCGTAGCGTAACCCGTATGTGGATATATATATCTGATTATTGCCAACTTTTTCCATAATAGCCATAGCAAGATCGATTCCAGAATGTATTGTTTGTGAACGCTTCCCTAAAAAAGGGTATATAATAAGCATTTCTTCTACAGTTTTATCCATATGTCTTTCGTGTAAATCTTTTAAACTCTCTATTTTGAACTCTAGTCCATTAACATCTTTTTCTTTAAAATCCTTATGACCTAAATAAATACTACCAACAGAAGTCATAGTACCTGCGACACAATAAAGTTTAGAAGTATGAACCTTTTCTAGGCTTTCACTATAGTTATCAAAGATTTCGGACAGTTTCTCATCCAGAACACCGCTAGACTTCCAATTGTTCCAACGAACTGCACCAATGGGCATAGAAAAAGAGTGAAGTATTTTTTTGGTTTTAGTATCGACCTTAATTAGTTCAGTTGATGCTCCACCGATATCCATAATAGAAATTTGTTCGTCCTGAATCTGTGAATCAAAAAGAATCCCGGCGGTAGAGTAATAAGCTTCCCCCTCACCTGTTAGCACTGTTATATTAAGACCTAGCTCATTGTTTACCTTTGCAATGAAATCTGGAGCATTATTAGCAACTCGAGTTGCCTCTGTTGCGGTAACAACAACATCACATGGATTTATATGGTGTTTTATACACAGATCGACATAGGAACTTAGCACATTAAAAGAGTCATTCATTGACTCCAATAAAAATTCGCCATTTTTGTCAAGATCTCTTCCAAGACCTGTGACATTTGCTTCGTTCTCTAGGACTAAGATATTTTCTTTATCGACTTCTCCAATAAGTAGTAAGATTGAGTTCGACCCAATATCAATTGATGCTATTTTTTTCACTATACAATTTCTCCAAGAGATTCTTTGTAGTTTCCTTTAGCAATTCCCTTCTCGCTAATAATTCCAGTAATAAGTTCTCCGTCAGTTATATCAAAGCTTGGATTATATGCGGTAGACTTTTTGGGAGCAATCCTAAGCCCCTTATACTCAAGAATTTCTAGCTCATCCCTTAGTTCTATATCTATTCCCTCTCCATTATTTGTCTCCATATCAAAAGATGATGATGGCGCCACAATATAAAATGGAATTCCATAATGTTTAGCAATAATAGCAAGGTTAGATGTACCGACTTTATTTGCAGTATCTCCACTTGCAACAATACGATCAGCACCAGTAAAAATAGCATCGACAAGACCATTTTTCATTAAGTAAGAAGCTGCGCCCTCAACCACTATTTTGTGATTAATCCCAAGCTTATCTAGTTCATATGCTGTGAGCCTACTCCCCTGAAGATATGGCCTCGTTTCATCAACCCAAACATTTTCAATTTTATCTTTTTCACCAAGATTTTGAACAACACCCAAAGCAGTACCTATACTTCCACAAGCTAAAAAACCTGTATTACAATGGGTTAAAACGCTATACTTCTTAAGGCCAAGAGTTTCATCAAGATCCTTCTCTGCAAATTCGGCCATTGATCTATTTTTTGATTCAGACTCTTGGATTTGTAGATCTCCAAAAGCAACAATCTTTTGGTAAATACTCTCTCGTTCACTTAGATAATCACTAACAAGACTTACAACTCTATTAACTTCAAATGCTAAGTTAACGGCGGTTGGTCTTGCAGACTTAAGAAAGTTGGCAGCCTTTTCTAAATCTTCCCTGCTAAAGTCAGGATTAGCTTTAATCCAAAGCGCCATAGCATATATAGCAGTAAAGCCTATACAAGGGGCCCCTCTCACAACCATATCTCTGATGGCATCATGTCCACCTTCGAGGTCATTAAACTCTAGGTAGATTTCTTCCAACGGAAGCTTCCTCTGGTCAACTAATGTTAAGATGCCTTCATTAAACTGTATTGCACTAAACTTTTCTTTCATAATCTTCCTATTTTACTATTTTGTTATTTTTTATTTTTCATATCAGGCTTTAATCTCAAACCAAACCCAGAGTAACTGAAATCTAATTTTTCTTTTTTCGTTCTTAAACTACCACTAACATTAGATAGACCATTGTTTTTTAGACTAACTAAACCGTCTAATTTTAAAAAGTACTTTTCATTCTCACCGACAACTACTAATTCATTAATATTAACCATTTCATCATCATTAGATGCACTTAGTATTAATTTTGAAAATTTTCTATCAATGTCTGATGTATATGGAATACTATCTATATTAGGAACTGTTTCAATATAATAATTAAAAAGCGTAGAAAGGCTCATTGCGACGGTATTACCATCATTTATATTCAGATTGATTTTTAGATTTTCTAAGTTTTTTTCACGTAAAGAAATATCAAGCTGACCGCTTAAAGTTCCTGATAAATCATTTATATGTGGGGGATAAAACATATTTATGAAGTTTGAATTAACTTTCTTAAAAGTGAATGTATATTTTTCAGATTGCTTATTGGATACAGATAATGGATAAGTCACATTACTCTCAATTTTTCCATCATCAGCAAAGAGAACTTTGATATTATTAAACTTTAATGTATTCTCGCTCAACTCAAGCTGACCATCGAAGTTTAAAGAAGTTTCATCAAGCTTTAAATTAGAAAATTTAAAGTCAAGATTAGCACTTTTATCTAAATATAAATTCTTAGGTTCCTCAGGCAGAGTAATTTCTTCATGCTCCCAGGCCATAATTTTACGTACATCGTAACGGGACAACTCCTGATTAACACATATTATATCGCCTGAAGTCTTTACCTTACTCGACACTGATTTTTTCTTTCCATAAACAAAATCACATTTACCTCCAAGATAATCAAGTACGGAAGTAATGAAGAATTGATTTTCTCTATATTGCCCCTTTATCTTCCCACGAGCCCTTTCAAAAGGACCCAAGTTAACTTGTATGGCCTGAGTAGATTCGAAGTGAAGATCTTGAGTAATTTTATTGTTTAAGATTGATAGGGATCCCTTAATATTAAACTCTGTTTCATTAAAATCCACAAAACTTAACTGGTGAATGAGTTCAGGAACATACTTCTCTAATTCAATGAAGGGCATGCTAGCAGTAATATCATCAACATGGAGTATATTTTTTAAAACTTTAATCTGAAAAGTAGATGTAAAATGATTTCCTGAGTTCAGACTCGTCTTTAGAATCATTTCATCAAGATTTCCAGAAAGTACTGTTGCACCCTTAAGCTTAATGCCCTTTTCTCCTATGTTAAAGTTATTTAATTTAAAAGAAAAACGGCTTTCGAGTCTATGTTCTTCAATCATTCGCCTTAAATTAAACTCTCCGATAGCATGAATTGCGCCAAGATTTTCTTTATATTTGAAATCTGAAATAATTGCTTCAAAAACGGTATTTTGCCTAAGTGATAAATTTTTAAGTTTAAGTTTTTTGATGAAGGTAGGCTTTTCCTCATTATTTTCATCGTTGTGAATGGTCACGTTTTTCAAGTAAAAATTTAGTTTGGATTTACCAAACAAACTTGGCACATTAAAACTTAATTCGCTCTGACCTTCCTTCACTAAGTCTCTCCACCTATTTTCATTGGCAAGTATATTTATACCTGAGAGCTTAGTATCAAGTTTACCCTCACTACTTATCAAGGTCCAATATGACATCTCAACTCGCACCTTATCAACAAGTAAGAGCTCTACTCCATCAACTGAATTAAGTTGAACCTTGTTTACTGTAAAGGCAAGATGAGTTCCTAAATGATAATTGAGATCTTTTATCTCAAGCCTAGATGATGGCATTAAATGCTTGGTCACTTTATGAATTTTATCATTAATAACATTAATATCGATTATATAGTTTAGGTAAAGCCCACTTAGAATAATAAACACTAATACCAAAGCAAGTGTCGAAAAAATTTTAACGAAATTCTCTTTTTGCATTTAGCACTTCTCCAATGGTGCAAATTTCACTAGAAACTTTTTACGGGCTCCATCTTTGAACTTGATAACAACCTTCTCATCTTCACCAAAGCCTTCAGCATCTAAAACTAATCCCTCTCCATAGAGCTTATGCATAAGACTTGTTCCCTTAGGAAACTTATACTCTATTCTGGCAGTAGACTGAACATAAGTAGTCTCTACAAAATCACTATGATCAGAATCCTGCGAAAATTCTTCCGAATAGTCGATACCATCTTTAATAGTATTCTTCTTTATGGATTGAGACTTTTTAACACCCTCCCACTCATAAAATTCTTCCGGTATCTCATCTATAAACCTTGAAGGTGAATTGAATCGGACCTGCCCCCAAAGCATTCTTGCCTGGGCAAAACATAGATGAAGTTTCTTCATAGCTCTAGTCATTGCCACATAGAAGAGTCTTCTCTCCTCTTCAATTCCATCATCTCCATCTTCCATACTTTGAAAAGATGGAAAGACTGTTTCTTCAAGCCCTACGACAAAAACATAATGATACTCCAGTCCCTTTGAGCCATGAATTGTCATCATAGAGACTTCTTCAATTTGCTCGTCACCCTTGTTAGCATCAAGAGTTATCGTTTCCAAGAATCCCACCATCGAGGGTTGATCTTCATATTCCTCATATTGTTTTATAGCTGTATAAAGTTCTTCAAGATTTTCAATTCTTCCCTGCGCCTCGTATGTTTTTTCAACTTCTAGAGCCTCTAGGTAACCAGACTCATTAAGTAGCTTTTCATAGACAACACTAGGTGTTTCCGTACTTGCCGCAAGCAACTTAGATTCATGAATCATAGTTGCAAATGAGTTTAATCCACTTCTAATTTTTGCACTTAGTTTTAAGAATCGATATTCCTCTGGCTCATCAACAATCTTATTGATAATTTCCCAAAGAGAAAGATTCATCTTAATGGCTTCATCTTCAATTTTACGTAAAGATCTTGCACCAATCCCTCTTGTGGGTGTGTTGATTATTCTACTTATTGCTAAGGAGTCTTTATCGTTAACGACACACCTGATATACGCAAGCAAGTCTTTTACTTCCTTTCTCTCATAAAATTTAATACCTGCTACAACTTTATAAGCAACATTACTTCTTCGTAACGCATCTTCTATTAAACGAGATTGAGCATTATTGCGATAAAAAATGGCGATCTCTTTAGGGCTTACATTTTTGGTTATGAGTTTTGTTATTTCTTTTGTTATGTACTCTGCTTCTTGTTTATCATCTGGACACTCTACAACTTTAATGGAGTCACCTTGGTCATTAGAAGTCCAAAGTTTTTTTCCCTTTCTCTGTGAATTCCTTGCTATAACACTTGAAGCTGCCTCAATAATATTTTTACTCGAGCGATAATTTTGCTCTAACTTTATCAGTTTTGCATCGGGAAAGATTTTTTCAAATTCTAATATATTTCTTATATCTGCTCCACGCCAAGAGTAGATTGACTGATCTTCATCACCAACAACACAGATGTTTTTTTTCTCTTCAGATAATAATCTTACGAGTCTAAATTGTGCTCTATTTGTATCTTGGTACTCATCTACCAATACATAGTGAAATCTTTTCTGGTAGCGCTCAATAACCTCAGGAAATTTTTCAAATAAATTCAGAACACCGGTAATTAAGCTTCCAAAATCAACTGCATTAGACTTATGTAACTCTGCCTCATACTCTTGATAAAACTGAAAGAACAAATCATCTTTATCTATATCGTCGTTTGCCTCTTCATCCGTACATCCAATATAATAACCAAGGTTTTTAAGGCCATCAATATAGTATAAGACCTCACTAGGATGAACTTCTTTAACACTGATGCCACGACGGCCAAGTATTGTTTTTACAATACTCTTAGACTCTGAAGTGTCATAAATTGTAAAATTTCGGCTTAGCCCCAAGTATTGTGCTTCATTACGAAGAACTCTTGCACAAAATGAATGAAACGTGGTGACCTGAATAGCTCCAAAATCGATATCATTATCTGCTGCAATCCTCTCTCGCATCTCTCTAGCAGCTTTATTTGAGAAAGTTACAGCGAGAATTCTAAAAGGACTCACTTTTTTTTCATCGAGAAGATACTGAATTCTTGAAACGAGGGTTCTTGTTTTTCCTGATCCTGCACCGGCCAGTATCATGACAGGACCTTCTGTCTCAATAACTGCAAGTTTCTGATTTGGATTTAGATGTTCAAGGTTCATTATTCTACCGTTACTGATTTTGCAAGATTACGCGGTTTATCGATATCAGTACCTTTAAATTTTGCAATATGGTAACTGAGAAGTTGTAATACAACATTTGTAACAACTGGCTTAAGATCCTTAACTCCATGATAGTTTAAACCTATAAAATAGTCTGCCGTATCTTCTAATTCTTTATTACCTGCATCTCCAACAATGAGCATAACCCCACGTCGGGCCTTTACTTCCTCAGCATTAGACAAGGTTTTCTCATATAGATCACTTGTCACAATCGCAATGTTTACCATTGTTTCATCAAACAATGCTATTGGACCATGTTTTAACTCACCAGCTGCATATCCTTCAGCATGAACATATGCAATTTCTTTTAACTTTAGCGCCCCTTCTAGAGCGATAGGATACTGCTCTCCACGGCCGGTAAAAATAAAACCTTTATAATTGTAGATCTCACGAGCAATATCTTTAATTTCACTTTCCATCGCTAACACATCACTTACAGCGCTTGCAAGATTATCAAACTCGTTTCCAACTTCTTCTCTGTTTAAATTATTGCCTAATGACTTCGCAAATAAATATCCAATAAGAGTCATCTGTGTAAAAGCTTTCGTACTTGCAACTCCAATCTCAACTCCTGCATGAATTAATAAATTATCATCGCAGTTTCTATACAGAGTCGATCCTTCAACGTTTACAATAGAGACTGTCTTGAGATTTTTTTCGACACAGAGCTCTTGACAGGCCAATGTGTCAGCAGTCTCTCCAGACTGAGATATAAATAAACCTAATTCGCCCTGATTAAGCTTTGGACTTCTGTAGCGAAATTCACTCGCATAGTCTGTTAGCACTCTTAACTCTGTATTTTTTTCGACAAAGTCCCTAATGACTAAGCCTGCATGTAAAGCTGTACCACATGCATTAAGATGAATGAGTGAACTGTTGAAGCTAGCAATATTTTCTAAGGATCCTTTTGCCTTACCTGTTGAGTAAATACTATTTAACCGTTTAATTAGCTCTGGTTGCTCGAAGATTTCTTTTAGCATAAAATGCTCATACTTACCTTTCGTCGCAACTTCTCGATTTAAACTTTCCTCTTGAACTTTATAAGCACTTGAAAGATCTCCACTCTCTTCATAAAACGAGAGGCTGCCATTTGCTGAGTCCGGGTCTGCAACACAGAGTATTCCGTTCTCGGGAAAGAATATTTTTGTTGTAAATCCCACAAGAGCATAAGGATCTGAAGAAAGGTATACATCTTGGCTATCCTCATTGATTCCACAAACAAGAGGAGCAGACTTTTTAATTGAATAGAGTCGCTTAGAGCCCTTCACCATTATAACAAATGCAGAGTTTCCAGTAACCGCATGATAGGCGCTGTATATTGCTTTATGGATATCATTCAGTTCATTATATGCATCCGTTAGTTTTACTAAGAATGTTTCTGAGTCTGTCTCAGACTTAAATTTATGACCTTTTGCTTTTAGTTCCTCTCTTAACTGATTCGAGTTTTCAATTATTCCGTTATGTACAATTGAGAATTGCTCGTTTGCATGTGGATGAGCATTTGTGTCATTAACCACCCCATGAGTGGCCCATCTTGTATGACCGATACCGATAGTTGAAGCAGGCTTTTTTTCTTTAACTAATGCCTCTAAATTAGAAAGCTTTCCTTCTTTTTTAAGAAGTTTCAGCTCACCATTTTCTTGAAAACTTATTCCGGCCGAATCATAACCCCTATACTCAAGCCTAGAAAGTCCTTCCAGTATAAGTTCAATTGCATTTGAACTACCATTATAGCCAACAATACCGCACATAAATACCTCACATATTAATGTGAAACTGTACCATTATCTAATTATTCTTACCAATTGAGACAGAAATTTGCGATGTGTTACTCTTTCTTTTTAATAAAGATCTTTGCCATATTCTCTTTTGTCGTTTGACGCTCTCTAGCAATTGCAAAAGCACCATCTGGAACGTCTTTATTAATTGTTGAACCTGAGCCAATATAAGCATCGCTCCCAATCTTTATTGGAGCGACCACCTGGCAATCACTACCAATAAATGAGTTTTTTCCAATTGTTGTTTTATGCTTGTTTGCCCCATCATAATTACACGTAACAAAGCCACAGCCGATATTTGTATTTTCACCAATATCTGCATCTCCAAGATAGCTAAGGTGAGAAACCTTTACACCATTTTCAAAATTTACTTTTTTGGTCTCAACAAAATTTCCTATCTTACAAGCTTCACCAATAACTGAACCTTCTCGCAGCCTGGCCATAGGCCCGATAGCACTTCGCTCACCAACCATTGCTCCTTCCAAATAAGAGTTAGATTTAATGATTGAATTAGCGGCGACAGTAGAGTTTTTGATTGTGGTACCAGACTCAATAATACTGTGCTGACCGATACTTGTTTTCCCCATCAGAACAACATTAGGATATATTGTACATTCTCTTTCAATGCGAACGGTTTGCTCAATATATACAGAGTCTGAATTGATGAACCTAACTCCACTTAACTGTAGCTCTTCGAGCTTTCTTCTTCTAAGCTCTTTTTCAATCTGCTCTAACTGAATAAGATTATTTACACCGGTAAACTCTAGGGAGTCCTTATAGCAAAGGGTTGCAACATCTAATCCTGGCTCTACAAGATCTGTCAGATAGTATTCATTCGAGTTATTTTCTTTATTAAGGTTGTTTATATAAGAATTAATATGTTCTGTTTTAAAGATATAAAGGCCGGAGTTTACTTCATTAATTTTCTTTATTTCATCTGAAGCATCTTTTTCTTCTATAATTTTAAATCCCTTGTCTGCATGAACTATCCTGCCATAGCCAGTAGGATTAGCTAACTTAAAGGTTGCACATACAGCTTGAAGGTCATCATTTTTTATTTTATTTATAAGCTGGTCGTAAGTATTCTTTTTGATGAGTGGTGTATCTGCACATACCACAATTGTGAATTCTGCATCCTTCGCCTCTGGAGATTCATCTAAAAAAGTTTTTACAGCATGTCCTGTACCAAGTTGCTCTTTTTGGAGAATAAATTTTTTATCTAGATTAGGAAAGTTTTCGCATATATGTGTTTCAACATTTTCTGCTTTATGTCCCACGACAACATATAGTTTTTTCTCTATCTCTATCTCTGCAAGTTCTTCAATAACATAGTCCACTAAGGTTTTACCATTCGCAGGGCAAAGTGGTTTTGCTATATCAATGTTTAAACGTGTTCCCTTACCTGCTGCAAGTAGTACTATATTTATTTTGTCAGACATTTGCTTCTATCCCTTCTCAGACGACTTATGGCCAGTTATATCAACATTCTAGCAGAAGATTTTCAGTATGAAAGTCAATAATTACAATCATTATTTTAATCTTTCTTTTAAAAAGCTTAAAGATTGCTTAAATTCCTCCCGACAAGATAAGGGCATACGGAATTGCACATTTGTTCAAATATAAGCTGGAGGAACACGTTATGGTTACAAATTATGAGGGTGAAAACATTGAGTTTAAAGATACACTCCCTCTATTACCGATTCGAGATCTTGTTGTATATCCATTCATGATCTTACCATTATATGTCGGTAGAGATTCATCAATAAAAGCTGTTGAAGAATCGATCAACAATACTGATCGTCTTATACTTCTAGCAAGTCAAAAAGATATTCAAGCAGAGAATCCAACTCCAGATGAGATTTATAATCTCGGAACTGTTGCGATGATTATGCGAATGAGAAAGCTTCCTGATGGACGACTTAAAATACTTATTCAGGGTCTTGCAAAAGCAAGAATTCAGAATTTTGAAAAATCTGAGGATTTTTACAAAGTTAAAGTTGAAAAAGTCGAGCAGCCAGAAGTTTCTGAGACTCCTGAAGTCATCGAAGCATTAATGAGAAATATACGTTCTAACTTAGAACAAGTTATTAATAGAGGAAAAGTTCTTTCCCCAGATATACTCATGGTACTTGAAGATATCCACAATCCGAGCAGATTAGCGGATCTTGTTTCATCTAACTTAAATTTAAAAGTGCAACAAGCACAAGAGATACTAGAAACTCTACATCCAGTAGAGCGACTACAAAACATCAATGAAATTTTACTAAGTGAATTGCAGATTCTTGAATATCAAACAAAGATTAAATCTACGACATCTGAAGAAATCTCTAAGACCCAAAAAGAGTACTTTTTGAGAGAGCAAATTAAGCAGATGAAGAATGAATTAGGTGATGAAAGTGTTCAAGATGAATTTGGCGAAATCAGACAAAAAATTCTTAATAAGAAAATGGGTGATGAAGTTGAATTAGAATGTCTCAAACAACTTACAAGATTAGAAAAAATGCATCCTGACTCATCTGAGTCCAGTATATTGAGAAATTATCTCGAGTGGATGACAGACCTTCCATGGTCAGAGACCTCTGAAGAAATTACAGATCTTGACCATGCCATGAAAATTCTTGATGAAGATCACTTTGACCTAAGTAAGATTAAGGAAAGAATTCTTGAGCATCTTGCGGTTAGAACCCTAAAAGGTGGACAAGTAAGAGGTCCAATACTCTGTTTTTCTGGACCTCCTGGAGTTGGAAAAACTTCTCTTGGAAAGTCTATTGCAAAAGCAACTGGTAGAGAATTTATTAGAATTTCTCTCGGTGGTGTAAAAGATGAATCTGAGATTCGTGGGCATAGAAGAACATATGTTGGCGCTATGCCAGGTAGATTTATTCAGGCAATGAAACAAGCAAAAACAACAAACCCTGTTATTATGCTCGATGAAGTAGATAAACTTGGGTCTGACTATAAAGGTGATCCATCGAGTGCTCTCTTAGAAGTACTTGATCCAGAACAGAATAGTTCGTTTAGAGATCACTACCTTAATGTTCCTTTTGATCTATCAAATGTCATGTTTGTGGCCACTGCCAATGTTTTAGAAAACATTCCTGGGCCTCTAAGAGATAGAATGGAAGTTATTAATTTAAGTGGATATACTCAAGAAGAAAAACTTGAAATTTCTCGCAGATATTTAATACCAAAGCAAATGAATGAAAATGGAATAACTGATGACCATATTGAATTTCACGATGGTGGAGTTATGAATGTCATTGATGGATTCACTAGAGAAGCTGGTTTAAGAAACCTTGAAAGGCAAATTGGATCGCTTTGTAGAAAAGTAGCAAAGAAAATAGCTGTTGGAGAATCAAGTAAAACACATATTCTTGATGATACAGTTGAAGACCTACTAGGTCCTGCTCTGTATACGAAAGAAGATGGAAAAGAGTATGATGAAGTCGGTGTTGCGACAGGCCTAGCTTGGACTGCAGCTGGTGGACAGATACTCTTTATTGAAGCAACTAAAATGAAAGGAAGAGGTGTTACTCTTACCGGACAACTTGGTGATGTCATGAAAGAGTCAGCTCAAGCAGCATTCGGCTATATTAGAAGTAATGCAGCTAAGCTTGGTATTGATGAAGATATTTTTGATGATAATGAAATACATATTCACCTTCCGGCCGGAGCCATTCCAAAAGATGGACCAAGTGCAGGGATTACTCTAGCAACAACAATTGTTTCTGTTCTTACTGGAACTCTAATTAGTAAAGATATTGCCATGACCGGAGAGATCACACTTACTGGAAAGGTCTTACCTGTTGGCGGAATTAAAGAGAAAGCTCTAGCAGCTATGAGAATGGGGATTGAGACAATTATCATTCCTTGGAAAAATCAAAAAGACTTAGTTGATATACCTGACCACTTTAGAAAGAAGATTAACTTTATACCAGTTAAAAACTTTTTTGAAGTACTAGATATAGCAATACTTGACTGGGAACCTCATATGACAGCAAGTAAGGCTAAGGCTAAAGAGACAAAAGAAGAAAAACCAATTATTAAACGCTCCAATCTAGCGGCATAATCTAAAAGGGAAGCATTGCTTCCCTTTTTTATTTCAATACTTTGAATTATTCGATATAATAGTAATACGAACAATTAAAGGTACATGCATGGATGCAAGTGATAAACAGTACAGAATTTTAATCGTTGATGATTCTGATTTCTCAAGACACAGTATTTCACAAATGCTGGACTCACCTCGATATAATATTATCGGAGAAGCTGCCAACGCTAAAGAAGCGATCAATATACTAAAAGACAGAGTCGCTCATTTAGCTATTATAGATGTCGTTATGCCAGAAGTAAGTGGTATTGAGCTTGCAGAATATATTACAGAAAATTTCAAAAATACCTCTATTGTTATGATTTCATCACTTGGCCAAGAGAGTATTGTTATTGATTCAATCTCAGCAGGTGCCAGTGACTATCTACAAAAGCCTTTTAAACGAGAAGATCTTATTACTTCCATTGAGAAAATAGTCTCGAATATTAAAGAGGATTAATAATGAAAAACTTTGTTAATGAAATTAATATTGAGCAAACAAGGTCTATTGAAGGCTACCTACAGAGCTCGTTCCTAGAAGAGTTAAATATCTACAACCAAGCTCATCTGATACTAGATTGTCCCCTTATTAAGACTTCCAAAGTAAGAAGTCAGACTAGCTTTGAAAGAGCGGTTCAATTCAATATTATTGGCGAGATTCAAGGCCAAGTTATTTGTTTTCTTGATACTTATGATAAAAAAATAAATTCTGCTGAGAGTAAATACCTCACCTCCCTTTTTGAGGAGAGCATGAATATTTTGCTTGGAAAAGTTGTCACTAACTTAGAGAATAGTCACAATTTATCAACACTCCTATCTTCTCCCATAAAAAAAGATAGCTACCAGCTAGAAGCTTCAAACTTTGAAAATAATACTTTCTCATTAAAATATAAACTCATTACAAATGCACAAGAATATGACTGTAGACTTGTCATTAATGTATTAAAGAAAAATATAATTGAGGTATAAATGATTACAATGTTTTTTAAATTTACTGTTGCTTTTTTTATTAGCTTCGTTGTTCTCTCTTTTAATATTAATCAAAAAACGATTTTTGATCATATGACTGAAATAGCTGGCCCATTAGGTAATGATGTTCAAAGATCATTAAATAAGAGCGTAAACAGAAGTATTTCAAAGTCTAAAAAGATTTTTAAGAATGCTGACCCAAAACTCGTAAATGATTCAATTCGAAGTTCTCAAAGCTCAACGTCTTCTGGAAAGATAGATGAGTTGATTCTTGAAGATATCAAGCGTGATGAAGCCAGAAAGCTCGATGAGATGATTAAAAAGAACTAGTAGAAGATAGAAATGTCAGATCAAAAGAATTGTTCTCACTGTGCAGAACAAATTATTATTCCATTTAGTTCGGATCAATTTCCTAGTCAAGTTTTTTGCTGTCATGGCTGTCAAACTGTTTATGAGATTCTGCAAGAAAACTCATTAGGTGATTATTACCAAATAAGGCAAGAATCTGGTGGCAATGAACCCTTACAAAGTATCAAAGGTTCATATCAAAAGTATAAGTACTTAGATGATAATCAATTTATAGAAAAACATGTTCTAGAAACTAATCAAACTATGAAGATGAGTTTTTACCTAGAAGGCGTTCATTGCCTTGCATGTCTATGGTTACTAGAGAAACTTCCACAAATAAATTCTAATATTATTTATTCAGAACTGAATATGTCGAAGTCTACCATTGAAATCACGATTAACAAGAATGAGCATTTTTCAAATATTGCAAAGCTTATTGAGAGTTTAGGCTACCCTCCTCATGCCATCATGGATGGTAATGATATATCAAGATTAAGAAAAAAAGAAGACCATAAAGACCTTATAAGAATTGTAATTTCATTCTTTTGTGCCGGTAATATTATGCTTATGGCGTTTTCTATTTATGCTGGAGCATCTGGGGCAATAAAGGAATATTTTGATTATTTTAGTATGATGCTATTTGCACCAATTATTTTTTATACCGCCATTCCTTTTTATAGAAATACTATTGGTGCTATCAAAACAAAAACTATTTCCATTGACTTACCCATTGTTTTTGCTTTAATTGCTGGAACAATTTTTAGTGTACACAGTGTTTTAACATCTAACCCTCATGTCTACTTTGATTCATTAGCAATATTAATTTTATTATTGCTATTAACGAGGTTTCTATTAAAGAAGTCACAGCATAAAGGCTTAGCAGCTGCTGAAATATCTAACTTTTTTTCAAATATTATTGCAACAAAAATCACAGACTCTGAAGAGGAAGAAGTTCATGCTAAATTTTTAAAAATTGATGATACTTTCATTGTTAAAGTAGGGGAAACGATTCCTTGCGATGGTATTATAATAGATGGCCATTCCTCTCTTGATACATCTCTTATGACTGGTGAAATAAATCCAACACCTGTCCAAGAGAATAACGAAGTTTACTCTGGAACAGTTAATTTATCACACCAACTGAAAGTAAAAGTTATCCGTACGGCTGAGAATTCTAAGTTAGGTTCAATCTTACAGTCTGTAGAAAAGGGATGGAGTGCAAAATCGGACATTACAAGCCTTGCAGATAAAATTGCTAAATACTTCATAGCTATTGTATTCGTAATTACAGGAAGTACTTTTTATTATTTCTATTCAATAGGGTCTTTAGAAGAGGCGATTGTACGTTCACTGGCTATTATTATTATTACTTGTCCGTGTGCTTTAGGTCTTGCAACACCTCTTTGCTTAAGCCTAAGCCTATCGAAATTAGCCCGAATTGGGATTATTGCAAAAGATGCAAGTATATTCGAAAGAGTATCAAGGGCCAGAAATATTTTTTTTGATAAAACAGGAACCCTCACTTTTGGAAAATTTAAAGTTCAAGACTGGAGAGATCTTTCTGACAACTCCTATGAAGATGTAATATTTAAACTCGAATCACATTCAAAACATCCGATTGCGCAATCTATACAGATTTATTTAACAGATAAATGGAAAAGCTCATCATTTGCATATGAGGACCCTAATCTTACAGATATTGTAGAGACTCCTGGGGTTGGAGTGCAAGGGCATCGGAATGGAGATCTGTTTTCATTAAGAGCATCTAGCAATAATGAAAATGAACACACTATTATTTCATTATTTAAAAATAATATTGAAGTAGTACAAATAGAGCTTGCTGATTCAATAAGGCCGGGAGCTCTTAAGATTATCCAAGAGATTAAAGAGAGACAAATAGATCCATACATTGTTTCAGGCGATTCAAAGGGGGCGGTATTAAAGGTAGGAAGTGAGCTAACTTTTCCACGTAAGAATACTTTTTTTGCCCATGATCCTGAAGCGAAAAAAAGACTCGTTATGGCGCTAGATGGCAGTATACTAATAGGTGACGGTGCTAATGATGCCATTGCTTTAACTCATGCAAGTGTAGGAATTGCGGTTCATGGAAGTGTTGATATTTCTCTTCGTGCAGCAGATGTATTTTTATCGAACAGCGATCTGACCAATATTACAAGACTGCTAACAGTTTCAGAGGAAACTCTAAATATTATCTATCGAAACCTCAATTTCTCAATTCTATACAATATTGCTGGTATTTACTTGGCAATAAACGGCTTAATTACTCCCTTATACGCAGCTATAATAATGCCACTAAGTTCTATAACAGTAGTTATCTCAAGTATTCTGGGTAATAAAAAGCTTAACGATGCCTTAAAAGCTGATTTAAATCATAACATTAAAGCTTAATTTCCATTAAATTATTCATATATCTTAAAAATGGCTAAGTGAACTTATGAATATCATATTTTTAATAATTCCACTCGCACTTATCCTAGCAACATTCTTTGTAATTGCTTTTATTATTGCTTTATCAGTACTACACATATGGATCATGCCACTAATAGCTTAGTTTACTGGAGTCGCAGTTGCTTCTCTTACCTCACCGCTTTCAACATTCGACTGTACTGTACCTTCAAACTCAGCTTGGCACATAATTGAGCTTCCATCTGTTGTATCAACTTGCCCTGCAAAGCTGATCATTGATGTCATTAACATAGATGCAAATAATAGTGTTTTCATTTTTTTCTCCTCTTATTGGTTACAGCTTATATGAAGCAAGCTGAATGCCAATAATTAGAGCTGTAAGTGATTGAAATTAAGTTTAATTGGTGACTGAAGTATTGTCAGTGACTAAAATAAATACAGGGCCACTCGATAGAGGGCCCATATATTTAAAACAATTTAAAGTGAACTTTTTCTTAGCCTTCGTCAGTTGCTGTAGCTGAACTTTCGGTACTGCCTTCAGCATCTCTAGTTACAACTTTAGCGCTCTCAGTTTGGCACATAATTGAATTTCCATCTGTTGTATCTACTTGCGCTGAAAATGCTGCAAATGAAGATACACTAAGCATTAATACAAATAATAATTTCATAAACTCTCTCCTGGTAGTTAATCTCTACATATAGTGATGCATGCGTCGTGCCAAGAACTACAATAGCTAAATAGCTAATATCTCTTAAAAGATGTGTCTAATTTATGTAATATAGTCAAATTTTGGACAAAAAAAAGCCCTCTAATTAAAAGAGGGCCTAGATATAGTCGTTTTATAATAGAATTAATTACTATTACCTCCGGAATCTACTTCGATGGCATTTGCGCTGGTAGTATCTGCAGGTTCAACATCTGCTGTGTCCTTACCATCAGTACTTGGATTTCGGTCCGTATCACAGTGAGAAGCTACAGCTGCAGCGCCCTCGCCTGTTGAAGCTTCTGCAAAAGCATAAGAAAAAGTAAGCATTAAAATTGTAATTAATAGAGTTTTCATATTATTCCTTCCTTATTACATGTTTAAGTTAACACCAGCTGGTTTCACAATCGCTAATAGATTTTGAAAAGCTTGGGTTACTTGTAAGGCCATCTTATGACCTTGCTTAGATTCAACTCTCTTGATTTCACCGTAGTTATCATAAGCGACTTGAATCTTTCCAACTTTTTGCATTTCGATTTCAATCGGTTTACCTAAAGCATTATACTTGAAAGCAAGAACTCTTTTCTTCTTAGACTTACTATCTTTATCAACCATTTTTGTAATTTTACCTTTTGAATTATAAATCAGTGCAACGGCTTTACCTTTTGAGCTTAGGGCCTTAACTAGGTTTCCTTTTTTATTATAAGCAAACTCTGTAGAACCATTATTATTTATAACTTTTGATATCTTGTTATGAAGTTTGTCATAAGAAATTTTAACAAAGTCACCTCGAGTAGAGTTTTTCTTTGTCAGAAGACCTTTTGCATTATACTCAAAGTTAGTAACATGCTTACCTCTGGCAATTTTAAGTGGAAGTCCACAACACTCAGAGTAAATTGTTTCTGTCTTAATACCATTGATTTTAGTTAAGATTCTATAAGTATATCTTGCACCATCAGGCTTAGTTTTAATTTCATACTCATATCTATTACTAACTTTCTTATTATTAAAACCTTTCTTTGAGACTAAAGTCCAATAGTGATCTTCCTTTTGCTTAGGATTTGCACCGTACTTATAACTTGTAAGATCTCCGTTTCGATCAGTAATACTAGAGATAAAGAAAGTATTTGGCTCATATGCCATCTTCATAGCATCTTCTTTCTCACCTTTTTTTCGATTTGGATTATACACAACCTTAGTTAAGTTGTGATTTTTATCATACTCAAAGCCATATTCATTTCCATCAACATCTTTAGAGTAAATTAAATCGTCACCATCATACTTAAACTCAGAAACTTTATCCTTTGCTGACCACATTTTTTTAACCTTACCGTTTGTGTACCAGTCAAAAAAGATTTGCTTTGCAAATGAGTCTTTGATTGAGTAAAGCTGCTTTGATTTATAAGTGAATTCAACCTTATAGTTATTTTTATCTATGATTTTAGTTAATTTACCAGCATTATTAAAATATTCTTTTTTGCCGTCATTAGATTTTCTAAAGTAACCATCTTTTGTAACTTTAACTTCCTGAATCCCTCTCTGATTAGAAAAGAGTGTTGAACCAACAGCAATATCTGTTTTAACATTATATCTTCTAGCATATACATGTCTTAACTCGGCATTCATCGCTAGCTTTGCTAAAAGGCTTTTTTCAGTTCTTTGAGTAATGTTTTGAGACTTTTTTCTCATAGCATCTACTATTTTTTTAGCTGCTTGTTTTGGATCAATAGAGTTTTTTGGACAAAAACGAGTTTTACCACCAGCACCGTGCTCATGAATAACAACACAGCCATCAGGTGACTTAATCAGCTTCGTCTCAAAGACAGTTCCCCATCCAAAACCAAACCAACCTTTTTCGCTTGATTTAGAGTTGTAAGTTCTTGTCATCTCGAGGCTTTTCCCAGTTCCAGGTACTAAGATATCCGTATAAGATATATAATAGTTACCATTTTTAAGATTTACTCCTGCAAAACTAACAGTAGTGATAGTGAGTAATAAACCAATTAAAAGACTTTTGCATAACTTCATTTTATTTCCCTTTATGGTGAGAATTTATCATTCTAGATTATTTATCGGTCAGGTTTTACAAAACCTTAAACCTTTATTTGAATTACTTTCCACATGAAAAATCCACCAGTTAGGTTCAATATTATCGCAATAATGGTGACAATAATCCCGATTGGTGTACCTAGAAGAGTATTAAAGAACTCTGGGTCCGAAGATCCAAAGTATAGCGCCATCAAGAAAGGCATACAGAAGATCAGTCCTCCCTGCAGTTTTCCCTGAGCAATAAAAGTATCTATCTTTTGTTGGAGTCTTACTCTTTCTCGAACGACATTAGCGATTGTATCAAATACTTCCGCTAGGTTACCACCTGTTTCACGTAATATATTAACTGAAGATACAAACATATCATTATCTAATGTAGGAACTCTACGAGCAAGATCATTAAAAGCTTCGTCGAGAGGAACACCAATTTTAGTTTGCTGTAATATAAGATTAAATTCCTGACTAACTGGCGCAGGTAACTCTTCAACAACCATACCGATCGACTGAGGAACAGATAGCCCTGCTCTTAATCCATTTGAGAGTAATCCAAGAGCATCAACCATCTGGGTCTCATAAACTTTTATTCTTTTACTAACAAGATAATTCATAATGGGGCGGGGTATTTTCCATCCAATAACGGAAAGCATAATGCCTAAGATTGCGCCTAATGTATATTTACCAAATATAAAACATATAGATGTTACGACAGTGCTAATACCCAATGAAAGAAAAAGAAGAATATATGTGACTCGTTCTGGCTTTATTTCATAAAATAGCAACTGACATCTTTGTAAAATAAAGTCTCTTGTTCCATAGGTTTGATCTTCAATCCATGCAAACAACTTAACTGAATTCATATAGGAAAATGCAAAAAACATGACCCCAATTACAATAAGGACACCCTTTGTCCCCATCACCTTATAGACAAAATTTACGTTTCTCGAATCAGCAGCTTGGGCAAGGGCCACAAGTGGAAAAAATGCAATAAGGATAGCAAGTAATCTACTCATTCTTAAATAGACCCCTTGGAATTTTCTGTCCCTTTTTCTCTATAGACTCAACAAACTTCGGAATAAAGCCTGTCGCCATATACTTACCTACAATTTTACCTTTTGCCCCAATACCTTCTTGCTTGAAAACAAAAATATCTTGTAAGGTGATTACATCACCTTGAAGTCCGCCAACTTCAGTAATATTCATTATCTTTCTTGCTCCATCTTCAAGACGCGATTGCTGAACAACCATATGTACAGCTGAAGCAATCATTTCTTTAATCGCCTTGGGAGAAATACCCGTCCCTGCATATTGCACCAGTGTTTCAAGACGAGACATGCAATCCCTAGGAGTATTTGAATGAACCGTAGTTAAAGAGCCATCATGACCAGTGTTCATCGCCTGAAGCATATCTAGTGTTTCTCCGCCTCTACACTCCCCAACAACAATTCTATCGGGCTTCATTCTCAATGTTTGTTTAACAAGACATCTAATATCGACAGCGCCATCACCTTCAAGTGAAGGTGGTTTTGTTTCCAACCTTACGACATGGTCTTGAGGAAAATTTAATTCTGCTGAATCTTCACAAGTTATTATTCTTTCATTGGAAGGTATGAAACCTCCAAGAACATTAATTAGAGTTGTTTTCCCTGAACCTGTTCCTCCAGATACGATTATATTCTTATGGTTTTGAACCGAAATCCTTAGGAAGTCTGCCATATTTTGTGTCATTGATCCGAACTTTACTAAGTCTTTATAAGTTAAACGGTCTTCAGGAAATTTTCGTATTGTAATCGTGCCACCGTCGAGTGCACAAGGTGGAATAATAGCATGAACTCTAGAGCCATCTCTTAATCTAGCATCAACATAAGGAGTTTTTTTATCTATTCTTCTTCCAACTTGAGAAACAATTCTTTCAATAACATCTAGAACTTGTCTGTCACTTGTGAAGGTAATATCAGATTTTTTATTTTTACCACCCTGCTCATAATATATCTTATCAGGGCCGACGACCATAATCTCAGAAACTGACATATCAGCAAGTAAATCTTCCAATGGTCCGAGGCCAAGAGCTTCATCTAAAATTTCTTTTACGATGCGATTCATATCATCTCGACCAGACAGAATACTCTTTGTATCTTCCTTACCTAGTAGCTCAACAATGATTTTTTTAGTTTTTTCACGTAATACAATCTGAGCTTGTTCATCATCTGAGTTTTGTTTTTTTAAATCCATTTCTTCTATTAAAGAACGATGAATTCTTGACTTCAAATCAGTCCAAGGGTTACGTCCCCCCTTACTAGTAGAACTGCTTGAGGCTGTTTTAGCTGTACTAATTTTGGCCGCTGCTCCATCTGGCTTCTTTAGCCTCTCAAGACTCTTTAAAACATTTTTTTGCTTAAGAGATCTGACAAACTCTGTTACACCTTGAGAAAATGGTGAGTTTTTAGAGATAGTAATTAAAGGCGAAGAAGTACTTAACGCTCTAATACAACCCTGATCATCTTTTGGTATTACAGAGAATACAGGTCGACCTATTTGTCTGCCTATAGTATCTGGAGTCACAGGATGACCTTTTTGATACTGATTTAAACATATTAAGATCATTTCTTTTGGAAATAACATCGTTATTAAATCTGAGTATAATCTTTTTGATTGGTTTACTGCCAATAAGTCAGGTGTAACAACGATAGAAATCATTGTTGAGTACTCCATTGCCTTGATTGCAAGATCATTCAATTCAGATCCTGCATCAATAATAGTTATTGGATATAGATTAGTAACTGCTTTTAGGAATTTTCCTAAAGCATCTGCATTAATTTCTTCTGCAACTGCTGGCTCATTTGGCATACCAATATAATGAACGCCTTGTTTATGTTGAGCTATAAAGAGATTCATTGTTTTTGGGTCAATTGAACCATTAAAGTCGGCCAGATCTTTGATACTTTTCTTGGAGCGTAATCCAGTGATTAAATTTTGATCACCACATGCCCTCTTATCGAAATCTAGTAGAAGCGCTTTCTGACGGTTTTCTGCCGCAAATGCAAAAGCAAGATTAGCAGCAACTTGAGATTTTCCAACCCCACCTTTACCACCAATTAATGTTATTATATGTCCGGCCATTACCGCTCTCGCTTTTTAAACTTCTTTCTAATTTCTTCCGTTCCTTTTGAAGCAGACTCCAAAATTTCAGGTGTAACAAAAACGACAAATTGTGATTTTTTGGTTGTATAACTTTTTGACCTTAAAATATTAAATAAAGATGAGCTTTGTGAGCCATCTTCACTTGGTGCTGCCTCGACAGCATCAGGATCATTCTTATCATATTGTGTATTTGATGTGTTCTGTAGGACACCACCGATGACTGCAGACTCTGAAGATTTAACCGTAAGATTTGTACTAACAGTATTTGTTGTTCCCAGCGGAACTCCACCTGCACCTGCTTCGTTTGGAAGTGTTACTGTAATCTTTAACTCTTCCAAGATTACATTCTCTTGTGATCCAATTTTTGGAGTCGTAGACATGCTAAAACTTACTTTACTTGTCTTTGTCTCCTGACCTTCACCAGTTCCGACAGGAAATGATATTTCTGAATTCTTTGTTATCGCAACATTCTTTGCTTCATTTGTAACGGCCATCCCTGATTGAATAACCCTTGCATATCCTGCCTCTTTAGCTGAGTTTAGCTTAGGAAAAAGTCTTGAAATTGTTCCTGATAATGTCCCAGATTCACTTGTAGTAATTCCTCCCTCAGAAGTTTTACCAAATGCAATCTGACTATTATTTGACATAAAAGGGGCCCATTTAAAGGCAAATACTTTTTTATAATCTTTTGATAGTTCTACAAATTGTGTAGATATTTTTATTAATTTTGCTGGAGGTTCTGGATCTTTCTTCTCATTTACACTAACAAAGTTTGCAATTTTACCACGTTGCTTACCTGAGAACCGATTTCCACCAGAGGCCAATCCAAGTCCAGTTAATGTATCTGGTAAATATGCATTAGCAATATTCTCTGCCAGTCCCTTTTTTCCATCTGAATTAACAACACCTTCTATCCAATAATCCCCATTCACAACTCTCACTGTGACATCCTTCATATTGTTGTTATTGATTGCATCCTGCATTTCTCTAGCAACAATCAATTGTGTCTGTCTTGAATATTCAACAAGTATAAGGACGTCTGGGTATTTGTTTAACACTGCCATTATCTTTCCAATTTGATCTGGAACGACGATTTCACCGTCAACAACAACTCTCCCACCTTTTATACTTATATTAAGTCCTTCAATATTACCTATAAGCTCTCTTATTTCTCTAACAGTATTAGAATTTCCATCTGATGTTACTGTAACAATAAATTTATCTCGTATTTCACCGAAAGAATCTCTTACAGTAACAGAGGTTTTTCCTGCTTTGATCCCTCTAAATGTTATTTCTTGTTTTGAAGGAGCTAATATTAATTGAATTAAAGAGGGATTACCAATCTGTACTTTGGAGTTATACTTATAGTCTAATTTTTTATTTTCATCGATTCCTATCGCTACATTCATATTTGTCTCCGGAGTTTTAATAACTCCTTGAGCAAATATTGTTTGCGAGACTAGCAATATAAGTAGAAATAAGTTTTTTATCTTTTTCTCTCCAGTTGAGCTTTTCTTTCTGCAAAGTATGCCTTTGCTTCAGCTGCATCTTCTGCTCCAAGAACATCAAAGAGCTTCGTACCGCCAATTCTTTCTCTAGTTTTATCTGTATTATTTCTAAGTGTGAAGTAAACACCCTGACCGACTCTTTTTAAATAGATTAATTTCTGAGCTTCATCGGGTGTAAGTTCTAATGTCACTGTTGAGTAATCAGTAAAAGTATTTAAATTTAATTTTTTGATTTCATTATCAACTTTAATTCCTGCCAAGGGTATTTCCCTTGTTACCCTCTTGCCCGTCGCAAGGACATAGACATCTTGTAAAACAGTTTTAACTTTTGTCATATCTTTTCGACCACTGGCATAGTTAAAGACTGAAAGTATATCAACTCTATCACCTGGTTTTAAAAGTTTTGCTACTGATTCTGGCTCACTTATTTGAATTGAAACTGCTCTTTTTCCATCACTAACTTGTCTTGAAAGCCCTGTTCTAGAACCAGGGTGAACTAACCTTGGTTTTGTTATTTGTTCACCTTTTTTAATCGGTGTTGCTGCAAGTGTATTATAAAGTTTTCCTGTGTCACTGAATGAACCCGGCATTGCAAAGTTTGCAGGAACGGCAACAAGTTGAATTTTTGTGTCATCAATCATTTCTAATTCTTGAATATCAACTTTTGCAACAACGACTTGTTTCATATCCCCGAAGTTTGATTTAAAATCATCCTCCTTACCTTGAATGTAGGACTGAACCATAAAAACTGCTGTTAACGCAATTATTAAACTTAGGGTGAAAGCACGACTACTCATATCTGATCCTTTCTATAGTATACTACCTAATATTTTATACTTAGAGAGGGGATTTTGCTAATATGGCAGTTTTGACCGGCTACTAATTTGAGATTGTACAATGCTGAATATCATTCACATCTCTTGAACTAAGAGGGTACGCGACATTGTTTCTGGCTTCATTTTTAAAATACGATGCCCCACAAACTCCATAAACAGTCATCACTCGAATAAACTGAGTAGTTGGGTCTGAATAGTTTCCTTCACATGTATCTCCCTCTCTTCCGCTGAATGGTAGATTGAGCTCATAACAAGGTGCTAGTGGCTGATCTCCATCTAACCTCTCACTCCAACCTATAATCTGAGAGCCAAATGCACTCCAACTCTGTGAAGGTTCGGCCTCACCACCCCTTCTTGGTTTAGGAATAGTTGAGTTATTCTGCATTCTATAATAAAAAAAACCTCGCGCTACTTTTTGCTGATTTATTGATGCATTTATTGATCCTGATAGAGCTAATGTCACCGAGTACATCATAAGCATTAGTGGAAGAAACAATAAAAATTCAATGAGTCCCTGACCTTTTTGATTTTGAAAAAATATTTTTAAAAATTTAACAACCATTATCATATAAGGTAATAGAACTTGTATCTACCTTTCCTCTACACGCCTGCGAACTTCCTGTAATGGCAGCACACATCATACGATAGCAATCAAATCTTGTTGGCTCTTTACCTAGAAATGATTCAGAATAAAATATAGCGGAATCTCCTCCTCCAAGGAATGGCGTTGAAGATAGTTTCTTAGAAAACTCAACGATTGTACCAGAGAATAAAGTTGAAAATGTATCTGGTGAGTTAATCTTAAAAGTCGCTTGAATACCAAATTTTTCTAAAGGGTAGGATCTAAACACTCCAGTGGCTTCTTGCTCAGCAACTCTTAGATTTTGATCTGTACCATTAATACCACTCTCCTGAACTAAATATGTTCTTGATGACATAAAGTTTGCATAATGAACTAAGTATCCATCCGTCATATTTAATGTTTGATTAACAAATAAGAATGTCACTCCTATTGCGAAAGCAAAAGTTAAAATAAACTCAACGGCCGATTGTCCATCATCATTTCTAAGGATATGGGTCTTTTGCACCAAAGAACCTCCCATTGTATGAGTCATGTCGACCTGAGTTATAGTTAGGTCTTTCAAATCTTTTATTACCTGGTAAGCCGTGTCTGTAGGAGTATTGAAGTTCTCTCTTAAAAACAGAAGTGAATTTTCCTTCATCACCGAACAGATCAGTATAAGCTTTAGACTGAAAGACAAATGTTAAGAGTGAGATTACCACAGCAAAAAGCAGTATATACTCAACTGTTGATTGACCAAGTTGCGTTCTTACGTATCTATTAATATTGTTCCTACCCATAACCATGCTATGAGTATAACAGGAGCAAACGCAAATTTCGTACCGAAGCAAGATTTTACCCCCGCGAGGTCAGAATTTCTAAAACTTTCCACTATTTTTGGAAAATTTGATACAAAATTTCTTACAAAGACTATAAATCCGACACAGATTGTAGATATTAATAGAGCAGAAAAGGCTCCGTCCTGTAAATCTAATGGAATAATAAGAAATATGGATGAGAGAAATTTAGAATCGCCTCCTCCCATTATTTTCATCATATAAAGCATGAATCCTACAAAAATAAATACAATTGAAAATTGAAAAGACTCTATTTTGAAGAGATATAAACTTGGAAAAATAATAAACAAGACAATAGAAATGACTATATTTAGAAATATCCATATATTGCGAATTTTTCTATACTTTAAATCAAGGTAAGCCACGATACATAACTCAATAAGAATAAATATATAGATTGGCCAGGGTATCACTGTGATCGAAATCCATTTTTATAACCTTTAAAGAAACAATCTTCCTCACATACTCCAACGGTTAGGTTAATACTCATAACATGACCCAAGTTACCAAATGAATCGCTCATGAAGTCTGTGAAACCACCTACTAGTCTTGAAGTTATCATGATTAGAAATACGAGCAATAACAAGTACTCAACTAGTGCTTGCCCTGATTTTTGTAGTGAATTAAATAAAGGAATGCCCATATATGAATTATACGGGCATATATTTATAATTATTTAGTAATGGAAACTTTTACCACTAAGTTATTATTGTAAGCCGTCAACAATTCCGTCAGCTCCAACAAATACCTTGTCTACTAATCCTAGTAACTTTTCCTGCAATCTATCCTTAAACTTAAAGATAATTACCGCAACAACTGCAACTAGAAGAATGTACTCTGTGGAAGTTTGTCCATCTTCATCTTTTAAATAGTCTACAAACTCTCGTATCATAATTCCTCTCCTTAAATGGTCTATAACCATATCGGAATCAACTCGCAAAACTTAAATACTTTTCTTAAATCATTATAACACTCCACACCATACGGCTCAAATTTCTCATCACATCAACAGCTAAACTACTAAAATCATTCAAAAATGAAGGTGAGAAAACTGATTAAAATAGCACAGTAAACTGGCAACTTTATTGAAAATAACGAAATCTAATAGCTTACAGCGGTCAACAGAGAATTAATTGCATAAGTAAAATTAGGTAATCAGATTTACCAAAATTTGCTATAATAGTCTTGGGTCCGGGGTTGCTACAATATTGAGTTTCGCCCTACAATTTTCGCCACGGGAGCTGTCCCTGATCATAGTGAGCATGCCCAACAAACCATAAATTTGGTTTGCTAAATGGGAAGCCTAAAGTGATTACTTATTGCACCCACCTGTTATTTAGGGGCGCGAAACCAAAACGTAGATCCCGGACCTTTTCAATTTTCCTATTCATTTTCATTTCGAAAACTTGACATAGCACGCCAAAAATCTGAAAATTTTTATATGGAACAACAAACGACAAAAAATTCGCTTTCGACTACCTGGATAGAGAACTTAGCTATTGAAGAGCTAAATATGGAGGAGACTGGAATTGTTAATTTCAGTGAGCACCTAGACCCAATGCATATGCTAGAAGCATCATCTATTGAGTTTATGGAAAAGATGAAAGAAAGGTTTGATGTTTACCTTACAAAGTTTAATGAACTTAGAGCAAATCAAGACGACAAGACTAGAACAATAAAGCTCTTTAAAATTTCTAATACCATTAACGATTTTATGTTATTTCGAAATAGTCTAAAGTTAGTTGTAGCACGTAGATCATCTGATGTTATCTCTTTAGGTTTTCTATCCAACTCTGGGGGCTTATTTGCGGCCAGACTAAACTACCAAGCTGATGCCAGTCAAAAGATACATGAAGTAAAAGCTCATGTTGGACCTTTCAATAATATTCAGTGGAAGTTCAACGGTGAAAATGTTGATATTGATTCACTTGTAAGACACTACTTAACTGAGTTTATAAAGCATTCTGCAAGATAATCTATATAAAAGTGATACCTGCTGCGGCCATCTTTTTAGTCGTAAGAGAACCTTCTAATTTTTGCTTATAATTTTTAATCATTTCAAACACTGAAGGCATTTTGATTCCGAACTCGTCCTCTATATTATAATAGTCCATATAAAACTTTAGCTCTTCCTCTAAAAATCTCGTTGTCATCTGATTTTCAGACCTTGGAAAATTCCAATCTCCCTTGCTTAAAAGCCCAGTGTTTCCACCGAACTCATCGAGATAGAGTTTAGCAAAGTCATATCTATTCATGATATCCTTAGATGTTACTTGCAATAATTTATTTGTTATATTTTTTTCAATAGCAATATCGAGCAGCATACTTAATGTGTAGATATCTATAAAGCCTGTATGAATTTTAGTATCGCAGCTAATTTTATTACCAAGGAATTCACTTCTTTCAATTGCCTCAATCCACGTCAAATCATTTGGGTTATAACTTCGACCGAAGATAGGCGCACATCTAAATATAATATAGTTCAAACAAGATTTTTGGATATAGAATTCTGATGAAGCAACCGTATTACCATAAACACTTACTGGTAGTGGCGTATCGTTCTCTTTAAATATGACATCTTCACCAGAGAATATATAAGAGCTACTAAAGTATATAAACTTTGAATGATATCTTTCACTGGCCATTGAAGCATTAAATACTCCATTTGTATTAAGTGCATCGGCCACTTTAGGAAACTCCTGACAGGCATCTAAGTCCGTAAGGCCAACAGTATAGATAGTTATATCTGGTTTAAACAAGTAAACAACTTTTTGAACCAGTTGTTTATTATGAATATCACACTTAATTGACAGGACTCCAGGGATATTTACTTGAGTATTAAAATACGTCCCAACAACACGGTACTTACTTTTGAGAATTTCAGCTAGGCTTGAGCCCAGAAAAGATGATAATCCAAAAATCAGAATTGTTTTTTTACTTTCCATTAATAAATTTTATCAGAAATTTGAAAAAATAGAATAAAGAAAGCCTTGCTTCATTTGAAGCAAGGCTTGTAGGATATGATTATCCGTTTATAAGTTTAAGTGCATAGTTAGGTGACTGGTTTGCTTGTGCCAGCACCGATATTCCTGCTTGGGTTAGAATTTGATTCTTTGCCAAGTCTGCTGTTTCTCTTGCAACATCCACATCTCTAATTCGTGAATTTGCTTCACTAAAGTTTTCTTCTGTGACTCCCAAGTTTTGAATAACTGAACTAAGCCTGTTTTGAAGTGCACCAAGGTTTGCTCTAACCCCATTGACTTTAACGAGCGCGTCGTCAAGTCTTTGAAGTGAAATTTGAGCCCCTGCTTTACTTGAAACAGATTCTGTTCCGATACCAAGAGATTCGAGTGTGGAAGTAATTTGTGTCCCGTCATACTTAAGTCTGTCGTTAAACGGGTTATTTCCTGCACCGATCTGAATTTCAACCAATCCACTAGTTCCATCCAAAAGTTTCCTGCCATTAAATTCTGATGACGTAGATATCCTTTGAATTTCTTCTTTAAGAGATTGAAACTCAATATCTGAGAATCCTCTTTCTGTATCTCCAACTGTATCCGAGGCAGCTTGTACAGCAAGCTCACGCAGTCTGATAACAATAGATGAGACCTCTGAGAGTCCTCCTTCTGCTGTCTGTATAAGTGATATACCGTCATCTGCATTCCTTTTAGCTTGTCTTATACTTCGGATTTGTGCTTTTAAGTTTTCACTTATAGCTAATCCTGCTGCATCATCCGCAGCTCTCGTTACTCTCTCACCTGTTGAGAGCTTTCTTAAATTACTATTTAATCCCATTCGAGTTTTGCTTAGATTTCTCTGCGCAGACATACTCGCAATGTTTGTATTTATTCTTAATCCCATGATTATTCTCCGTCAATGTACATAGCTAAACCTCCTGTTTAATATCGAGCATCCATGCTCTGTTGTTAATCTTGTTGGTGACGTCACTTATAAATCCCTCACCAACTATGCACTTCACTTTAAGAAATCATTCCTACTATTAAAGTTATTAAAACTTCTTGCAGGAAATTTTAAAAAATTCAATCAGCGTTAATCAACTGTCACGCTAACTAGGGCTACTATCCGTTCGCTGCCGATTGAATTAGAGTTAGAGCACTTGTTGACGATTTGTTCGCTTGTGCTAATACCGAAGTACCTGCTTGCATTAAAATATTCGTCTTAGTTAACTCTGCTGTTGCTGAAGCAATATCAGCATCTCTTACCCTTGAGTTCGCAGAGCTTAAATTCTCTATCGAAACCTGAAGGTTATTAATCGTCGATTGTAATCTATTCTGAAGAGCACCAAAGTCGGCCCTAATTCCAGAAACTGAAACAATTGATGAATCAATTGCTGCCAGTGAGTTCTGAGCAGAAATCTTATCTGCAACAGAAGCTAAGTTTAACCCTAGAGCTGCAACGTTTACGTCTGCACTTGATGCATCGAACGTTAACCTATCACTTAAAGGATCATTTCTTGTACCAATTTGAATATCAAATACAGCACCTGTTCCGTTTAATAATGGAACCTTATTAAATTCCGTAGAGTTTGCAATTCTGTCTACTTCCGCAACCAGTTGCTCAAATTCTACGTTAAGGAACTTACGTTCAGTGGGCCCGATAGTATCCGATGCCGCTTGAACTGCAAGCTCTCTAAGTCTAATTAGAATGTTTGATGTCTCTGATAATCCACCCTCAGCAATCTGAACAAGTGAGATACCATCAGCAGCATTTCGCTCTGCTTGACCTAAACCTCTAATTTGAGCTTTTAAATTCTCTGAAATTGCTAACCCAGCAGCGTCATCCCCTGCTCTGTTAATTCTTTGACCTGAAGAAAGCTGTTCTAGTACTTTCTGTTGACTTAATCGAGTTGCACTTAAGTTTCTTTGTGCATTCAGACTCGATACATTTGTGTTAATCCTCAAACCCATTTTATCCTCCTTGATAAGGGGTCCACCGTCCTATCCATGGACTGTGGGATGATACAAGATCATCTGCTACCTTTATCGTCAGCTCGCCAGCTCCCTTTAGTTAAATTGTAGAAATATTTAACAGGGGCAAAAAATGCGTAAAAACCCAAAAAGAACCTTTAATATCAACAACTTAGCGCGCGGAATAATTTGCCGCCCCCTAATATATCGACTAAACTATAAACAATCTCAACCGCGGATAAGTGTATATGAAGTTAACAAACCTTGAAGAAAGCCCTCATTTTGTACAAGAAGTACTCAATTTAATAGAGAGCTCATTTGGATATACTATAGAAAACTCTTTTGCTGTTGATTTCTACCCTTTAATGAAAAAAGATAATCACAAAAACTGTTACCTATTAGTGGATAAGGGAATAGTCATCGCACATACTGCACAACTAACTAGAGATATTGAGTTCAATGGTAAAACGTATCCAGTAAGTATGTATGGCGGTATCGCGGTTCATCAGAGCTATCAGGGAAAAGGAATTTTCAAAAAGTTATTCAATGAAGTTATTAGTAATTATACTAACTTCGCTCTTCATTTCTTATGGAGCGAAAAAATTGATCTATATGGTAAGTTTAACTTCTATCCAGCAATCGAAATGTATCAATATAATAAAGGAAGTTATCAACACTCTTTCAATGTAATCGAAACAAAACTCAGCCTTCTTGACCAGCAGGAAAAACAAGAGGTTTATAATCTTTACAGCAAGAGCTCAGAGATAAGAATTAAAAGAGATATGCAGCACTGGAAAGAACTTGAATGCATAACGAGTTCAACACTCTTTATTATTAAAGAACAGGACAAAATTACGAACTACTTCAATATGAATAAAGGTGCCGATCTGACTAATACCATACATGAATATGGCTTCATAGATTCAATTCAACTTAGAGTTATGCTGAACTTTGGAAACGTTTGGAGTGCTAGCCTTATAGATGATATCAAATCAAAATCACTATACTCCTCACTCATAAAACCGGGTGACTTCACGCTATTCTCCAAGTTAATGCTTGAAGTATTTAGTACTAAGATTTTAGAGATCAAAGATGAACAAATTAAGCTTGAATTGAATGGCCAAGAATTTCAGGTGCCTCTTGGTGATTTTCTCAACGGGACAATGGGACCTGGAAAATACAAAGAGTTATCTGCCTCACCATTTTTTTATATTTGTGGAATGGATTCAATCTAATTTTTTAAGAAAAAAGAGGCCCTAAGCATAGTTAGCATTGATAGAAGCCAGCATACAAATGTTAGAGGTGGAACATCCTGAAAACTTCTAACCTCGACACCATCGGATAGAATTGCTCCTGAAATAAAGAAAGTTGATGCAAGGATGAGCATTCCTAAAAAGAATAGTCCTTTTGAAACTTTCTGCACTTCTTGATTCAAGCCGACTACATTGTGTTCAAAAGTATATTTTCTTTTAGCAAACTCCTTTAGCATCCAACTGATATGCCTAGGAAGTATTCTTAGTGAGCCAAGCATATCTCTTGCCACCCAAAGAGAGTCTTCCAGAATAGCTTCTTTTGAAAACATATCACCCATTAATTCTTTGATTTCACTTTCTATTACAGCAAAAATATCTAGGTTGATTCCCAAAGACTTACCAACACCGTCTAGAGTCATGATGGCCCTAAAGATAACGAACCACTCACGAGGTAGGTAAATCTCGTGTTTACTTAATGTTGAAATCAAACAATACGTTAGCTGAGTAGCATCTATTTCTTTTGCACTCAAACCAACAAAGGGTGTAAGAGCATCTCTAATGTCAGAAACCAAAGCGTCATAGTTTGGAATATTGTCGTACTCTGCCACATCCAAAAATTCAATAACTAGATTTTCGTAATTATTCGACAGCAAAGCATATAAGATTGCAATTAGATTTGATCTGTTCTTATGACTTAAAACTCCCACTAATCCGAAGTCTAATAAGCCTATTTGGCCATTTTCTAGATAGATAAAATTTCCACCATGAAGGTCTGCATGGAAAAAGCCATCACTCAACATATTGTGTAAAAACAGTTTTACACCTTCGATGAGCTTTTCTTCAAGCTCAGGGTATTTACTGAGATCCGTTATTTCATTAAACGCTTTCCCATTTAAGTAATCCATAACAAGCATACGCTCACTAGATAACTTTCTATAGACATTAGGGATAACAAATATTGAATTCGTATCAATTTTAGCAATGCTTTCGCCAATTTTTTTATTATTATTTGCTTCAAATATAAAATTTAATTCTAATTGAATACTTTTAAAAAAATCATTTATCGCACGAGACAATCCAAGATGACGGAGCTCTTTTGAGTTCTTCTCTAAGCGATTTACAATAAATGAAATTATTTCAAAATCGTTAACGATGCTTTTTTTAGCATTTGGTCGTCTTACTTTAAGAACAACATCTTTTCCATCAAGTAATTGGGCTTTATAAACGACACCTATTGATGCGACACCAATAGGAAGAGGATCAATACTTTTGTAAACATGAGAGTACGGTTTTCCTAATGACTTCTCTATCTCAGAGACAGCATCTTGAAACTTAATTTCCTTAGCATGGTTCTGTAACTGCTTTAGCTCCTGAATTAAAGTGGGATGAAAGATATCTTCTCTTGAAGAAAGTAGTTGTCCTACTTTTATAAAGCTAGGACCTAGCTCTTCAAATGATTTACGAAGCCTATACCCCAAGGACTTCCAAAAATCATACTCACTCTCATCCTCTTCTTTCTTAAATCGAGATCTAGGAATAACAAAATTCGGTATCAATGAATCAAGTTTTGTACTAATAATAAATTCATCGAACCCATGTTTAGCAAAGACAGAAAGTATCTCCCTAAGCCTTGCAACATTTTTAATTGTTTTTGTTAACCCAATACTGGTTTTAATAATATCCATATATTAATAGTTTAAGCTAGATAAGCCCTGCATCAAAGGATACTAAAAAAGAGAGATTTTTACCTAGGTCTATTTGGTAAAAAAGATTTCTATTTTATTATAGTCTGGATCAAAGAGGCATGTTGAATAATACCCGTCTGAATAGTCAAAACTTCTTGGCTTCCAACTGTAAGGGTACTTATGAGAGACAATTTCTTTATATATTTGATCAACAATATCTGGACTTCCAACTCGAATAGAAATTTGCGTAAAGCCAAGGCGATAATCTGGATCTGGATTAGATACTATATCTTTTTGCTCGGAGATTATTAAGCCAATAGGTCCCCAGTAACTAATCGTGTTTTTACTTATAGATTTTTTAGCATCTAGTACTTTTTTGAATAGTAAGTCATAAAACTGCTCTGATTCAGAAAACTGGACAACCTTCAGACTAATTGATGCTAAATATGGGTGAAACTCTTCAGACATTTTAATACATTATAAAAGTCCTTCACAGGAGTCAAATATACTAAAATCTAGCAGGACATATATTGCAAAAAGAGATAAAATATTCTTTATGAAATCTATTTTGATATTATTTATAGTTATTCATATGCTGCTGCCAGCTCAACTACATGCTGCTTGTTCTAGAATTGCGACTATAAATTACCAAAAAATTCTGGTTGATGCTGGGACAGATAAAAAAGGTGAAGGCCTGCGCTTCTATCTTGAGAAAGATCCTCAAAGTAAGATCCTCCTGGATAAGTATCAAAAAGAGAATCAACCTACCTTCTTAAAAGCTTCAACCTCTACAATTGGCTCCGTTTTACTTTTAACTGGTCTTCTTCAGCCAAACGAATCAAGTGGAATTCAAAATAAAAATACTCTTATGTACGGAGGTGCTTTTCTTATCGCCTTGAGTTATCTCACCTCGAAAACTCTTCAATATAGTAATGAGAAATACCTTGAGCAAGCTGTAGACCAATATAACAAGAGAAATAGTCCTAGAATCTACTTTTCACCTTATAAGGAAAATAATAAGAAAACAGGTATTGGTTTTGGATTTAGTCAGGAGTTTTAAATGAGTCTTAGCTGTTATAAGTGTGAAGTTGACCTTAATTTAGATTTAAATCAAGATATTCCGAGATCTGAAGAGTGTCATAGCTGTTATGCCAGTCTTCGCTGTTGTATGATGTGTAGCTTTTATGATAAACAATCATATAATGAGTGTCGAGAGCCTACAGCTGATAGAATCGTAGATAAAGAGAAAGCTAATTTTTGTGATCACTTTAAACTTGGTAACCCTGAAAAAAATGCTGAAATGACGAGTAGTGCACAATCAGCTGCTGCTGCTCTATTTAAAAAATAAATACTGGAGAACAAATATGTCACAACATCCAATGACTGTAATCGGAAAGCAAGACTTAGATAAAGAACTGGCCCAACTTATTAAAGTTGACCGCGAGGAAATAAAGACTGCTATTGCTGAAGCGAGAGCACATGGTGACCTAAAAGAAAACTCTGAATATCACTCTGCTAAGGAGAAACAATCTCATATTGAAGGACGAATATCTGAACTGCAGGGAAAGATTGGTTCTGCAGTGGTTGTAGATATTTCTGAGATTACAAATGAGAAAATCGTTTTTGGTGCTACCGTGAAACTTTTTAACGATGAAAAAGATGAGTCAAGAACGATTCAGATAGTTGGAGAAGATGAGGCTCAGTTTGGGCAGGACAAAATATCTTACAACTCTCCTCTCGGGAAAGCTCTTATTGGCAAAGAAGAGGGCGATGAAGTAGTCGTCAAAGCACCTAAAGGTGATGTTATTTATGAGGTCGAGGAATTTGAGTACAAATAAACTCACATGGAACTCCCCCTTACTTGATTTAGCTGGCAAAAAAAAACCATCACAGTCTCTCATAAAACTTTTTGAAGGCGGAATATTAAGCCTCAAAGATCTCCTTTGGATTTTTCCTCTAAGACTTCAAAAAGCTCCTGAGCTTAGTAGCTTTACTTATCTTGAAGTAGATAAGCTCTTTCTTGGTAGAGCAAAAATCATCAGTACAAATTTCACTCCAACTTTTGGAAGAGGAAAAGGTAAAGTTCAACTCTTTAATGCCACCTGTGTAATTAAAGACCTTAAGAGTGAAAAGTACTTAAATTTGAAATGGTTCAATACATATCCTGGACTAAAGAAACAATTGGAAGCCTATAAAGAATTTAATTTCATGGGAATAGTTTCAGATTACAAGGGAACCTTACAAATCGTTAATCCTAAGATTAATCCTCCCGACCTTGCTCACGGTGAAATGCTTATTGAATATCCAACTCTTCATAGTGTAAGTGGTAGATATATTAAAAACATTATCGATAAAATTCCACAAGAAGTGTGGGACTCAAATATAAAGACCTCTTTGAATTGCATTATAGAAACTACCCATACGGCCAATCTAGTTGAATCATTCAAAGTTATCCACGGCAAAACAACCTCAGATAATACAATTGAAGCAATGGAACGAATTATCTATCAGGAATTTTTTGAAAATCAAATAAAGGTACTTGCACGAAAGCTTAAAAACAAAAACCTTATAGCTCCTATTATTAAATTTTCTGATGAGTTCTATAACAAAATAATTAAAAAGTTTCCCTACACACTGACGGATGAACAATTAAAAGTCATTGGTCATGTTAAAGACGACTTCAATAGCGGCCATCCCATGATGAGGATGGTACAAGGTGATGTCGGTTGTGGAAAAACCTCTGTTGCCATTGTTGCCGCAGAGCTTGTGATATCTCAAGGTGGACAAGTTGCGTTCATGTGTCCCACCGAAGCACTTGCCTTGCAACATGCTCAAACTTTAAGAGCACTTGATCTTGGCCATGAAGTCCACTTACTATTGGGCTCAACAAAAGCAAAAGTAAAAAAAGAAACTTATTCGATGCTCAAGTCAGGCGATATTAAATTTATTATTGGTACTCACTCCTTATTTCAAGATAGTGTGGAATTTAAAAATCTTCAATTGGCCATTATTGATGAACAACATAAATTTGGTGTTGGACAACGGCTAAAACTTGTCAGTAAGGGTGATGGAACCCATAGCCTTATAATGACTGCCACACCAATCCCAAGATCCCTTCAGTTAGCTCAATATGGTGACCTCGACATATCAACGATAAGAAGTCTTCCTGGAGGTAGAAAAGGAATTCAAACCAGAATTGTGACTACTACTACATACGATAAGTATCTCAGCTTCTTAATCACAAGAATCTCTCTTGGGGAACAAGCGTACATAGTCGTACCTGCAATTGATGAGTCTGAGACTCTCAATGTAAAAAATGTAACATCACTACTCCATACTTATAAACAATACTTTCCAAAAACACGTATAGAAGCCCTCCATGGACAACTTAAAACTGAAGAAAAGCAGTTAATTATGGAGAAGTTTACTGATGGATTAATTGATATCCTTATTTCTACCACTGTCATTGAAGTTGGAATAAATGTTTTGAATTCCACCGTTGTCTCTATCTATAATCCAGAACGCTTTGGCTTAAGCTCCATACATCAATTGAGAGGCCGTGTAGGCAGAGGTGAAAAGCCGGGCTTTTGTTTCCTCATAACAGATAAAAAGATCTCACCAGAGTCTAATTCTAGGCTTAAAGTCATTGAGAAAACACTCGATGGGTTTGAGATCGCCGAGGCTGATCTTTCAAACAGAGGACAGGGTGACTTGTTCGGTAACAATCAATCTGGCCACGGAAGCCATTACAAGGTTGCAAATATTTTTGAGCATTTCCATGTTTTTGAGAAAGTTAGTCGGGATTTAGAGACCCTGAAAAGAGATAAAACGGAACATTTAAATAAGGTTTTACTTTCATATACTGAGGATACAAATATTTCTTCAACTATCTAAATGATATAAGATCTCATATAATAACTATATGATTAAAATTGAAATTTTAAATTCAAATGACCTCTTAAGAACTGGTGAGTATGTTTTTTATAAAAACTACCTTACGATTGGATCCCACCACACTTCAGACCTTTTCATTGATTCTGATGGACTGAATAAGTCACACTCAACCCTATTTTTCAAAGAAGATAAACTTTACGTTGGAAACATGGATAAAGAAATATATCTTCATGTGAATGGAAAAAAAACTAAAGGCCAGAAGCTATTAAAAAAAGACGATTTAATCAAACTTAAAACAGTCGAAATTATGGTTATTGATTATTCAATAACACCAACAACCTCAATTCAAAGCTATATTGAAGAGACCCTAACTTCTTTAAAAAAAGAGAATCATCCAGTTCTGGATTTCCTGTTACCAGAGGATACGATTGATGGATAATAACTTTAGTAATTTTTTAAAGATCAGTGATGGAGAACAGATCTTCTATACCACAAATTTTAAACCAACAGCTAATTTAGAAGATGTATTAGTTTTTAACTATGGTCTTGTTTGTTCAAATTTTCATTACTCAAAGCAGATAAAATATTTTGATGACCTGGGCTTTAAAATCCTTTTACACGACTATAGAGGACACTATCAATCTTCAGGGGGTCATGATCTATCTCAAATTACTTTCTCTCGTATCGCGAATGACTTAATAGAGTTAGTTGATCACTTACAGATTAAATCTCTTCACTTGATAGGTCACAGCATGGGAGTAAATGTATGCCTAGAATTCGCTAAATTATATCCAAAAATCACAAAGTCTATGATTCTTATATCTGGCACTATAATTCCAGTACATAACATAATGATGGATACTCACTTAACAGGACCTCTTAAACCTATCCTCTTAGGTTTAATGGAGAAGTTCCCAAAAGAGTTTGATCTATTTTGGAAATATGGCGGATGGAATCCTCTGGTAAAAAGAGCGATTCATGCGGGCGGATTTAATTTAGAACAAGTCAGTGATGAGTTCATACAAGTCTATTTAAATAAGCTGGGTCAGCTTGGGCCGCAACTTTTCTTCCATCTCGTAACTGAGATGCACGATCACGATATCTTGGCTTTTGTACACAATATTAAGACTAGGACTCTGCTTATTGGTGGAACAAAGGACAAAGTCATTCCCAATTTTTTACAAAAACTATGTCATGAAAAGCTTGAAAACTCGGAGTTATATTTAATACATGAAGGAAGTCATGTTCCCCAGGTGGATTTTCCAGGCTTTACTAACGAACGAATGACATTTTTTCTAAACCCTTAATCTAGATTAAGTTCTTTATATTCAATTAAATTAGTAAAGAGTCTTTTTAAAGCTGAGTTTACTTGAGACTTTTTATATTCATGGTGAGAAGCTTCCCCTTTCGTATTTTCATAATGGCTCTTCTCGTCTGTAATTTGGACTTCAAATGGATAAAAGAACCTAACTTCTGTTGCAATTGAACTTGTATCTAGGTCTTTCAGTTTTTTAGTGATTTCATCATCTGGAGAATTCTTTTTTGCAAATATCCGTAATTTCCTAAACTCTTGATAAAATGGATTTCTATATTTAATTAGCTGTCTACATGTAAAATGAATTGCACTGTATTTATGTGAGGTATGTTCGTTATTTTGATATTGACCACTGAAAGAGGCCTCTTCTGTAAGCTTTTCTAGCTCAAGAGCAAAATCCTCTTCATTTAAATTTTCTTTAATACACTTTTTTAAAATATTTAAATAATTGACCTTAAATTCATCAAGCTCGAAAAGAGAGTTTTGAGATCGAGATGGCTTAATATTATTTACGACAATCACATAGTTTTGATCTAGAAATTTTAAAACTCGTAAACAATCAATTTTAGATTTCGTTACAAACCGTATACCGATTCGATCAAAAAGTTCTTCAGCAACATTTTCTTTTTTGTGTAAAAGCTTAATGATAATACTTTCACGTGACTTTTTTGACTTTGTTTCGAAGTCCAGAAGAGGGATTCTTACAGACTTATCCTCATTCTCAAGAAAGAGCTGATCATCTTCTCTGTGAATATATTTATAAAATCTATCAAATATCTGCGTTTGGATGGTTGTAAAATATCGATACCTGAGATCCTTATCAAGGTGCAGGATTGTATGCATCACTTTTAAAATGATACTGGCCCATAAAGAATCTTCAATATCAGTTTTAAACTCAGAGTTACCTGTTGCAATTAATAAGAGCTCTGAAACATCTGTAAGAGAAAAAAAGACGTTTGGAACCATAATATCTAGCCCATCCTCTGGATTTCCTTCTTTTAAAAAATATTTCTTTATAAATTGTAGGGCTTCTTGAAAATTACCAAACATTTCTGCATTTTGAATGGGATCAGATAAATCATATCCGTAGCCCAATAAAAAACGGTGAGCTTCTTCTTTCGTTTTAAAGTGTGTGAGATAGTTTTTTGCATCTAAAGAAGATGTTCCGCTGGCCATAATATCTATGGTTTCCCAGTTGAATTTATAACTATCAATAAAGTTTGGCCTGCGCATTAATTCCTTCTCATTTCAGAGATAGAAAGTTAACCTATAACTAGTGAAAGATCAAAATATAACTCTATTTGACCGACTCCAACTAATCTTCTTAAGTTTCTTTGGAACTGGTTATGCGCCTAAGGCACCTGGTACAGCTGGTAGTATTGCAACGATACCTTTAATTCTCTTACTAGATTATTTAAGTCTTAGCTTCAGTGCTGTTATTGTGTTTACTCTTATTATTTTTATCCTTGCCTGCTTTAGCGCTCAATTTATACAAGAGAAATTTAAAACTCACGACCCCGGTTGGATAGTCATTGATGAAGTCGTTGGTATGCTGATAACTTGGCTTTTCATTTTTCCAACCATCAACTGGCAAGGTCTACTCCTTGTCTTTATATTATTCAGAGTTTTTGATATCTTTAAGATTTTTCCCGCAAGTTGGGCAGATAAAAAGATGAAAAGTGGTGCTGGAACTATTATTGATGATGTTATTTCTGCACTGTATGCAGGTATTGTCTTATTAATAATCAGAAAGTTCCTATACCCATTCTAGATAATAAACAAAAACAGTCAGTTATAAAATCCGTAGTTTTTCCGTAATTTGCTTGGCTAAATGGAAAGTTAATGATAACTTTTTATTAACAAGAAAATTAGGAGAGAAAAAATGGCTACAGCTCAAACATCAAATGACAATAAGCAAAAAGCATTAGACTTAGCACTTTCAGGAATTGAAAAACAATTCGGTAAAGGTGCAATCATGAAACTTGGAACTGGTGAAGTCCCTAAGCTTCCTGCAATTTCTACAGGTACTTTAGGAATTGATCTTGCTTTAGGTATAGGTGGTATTCCAAAAGGTAGAATCATTGAGGTATACGGACCAGAATCTTCAGGTAAAACGACCCTAACATTACATATAGCAGCTGAATGTCAAAAAGCTGGTGGAACAGTAGCATTTGTTGATGCAGAGCATGCACTTGATACAAATTATGCTGGAAGCCTAGGTGTTGATATTCCTAATACACTTATCTCTCAACCAGATTCTGGTGAGCAAGCTCTAGAAATAACAGATATGCTTGTAAGATCTGGCGCTGTTGATCTTTTAATTATCGATTCTGTTGCGGCCTTAACACCAAGAGCAGAGCTTGAGGGTGATATGGGTGATTCACACATGGGTCTGCAAGCAAGACTTATGTCTCAAGCACTAAGAAAACTTACTGGTTCAATATCAAGATCAAACACAACAGTTATCTTTATTAATCAATTAAGAATGAAGATTGGTGTTATGTTTGGAAATCCAGAGACAACAACAGGTGGAAACGCTTTAAAGTTCTATTCTTCAGTAAGAATTGATATCAGAAGAATTGGTGCTATTAAAGAAGGTGACAATGTTGTTGGGAACAGAACAAGAGTCAAAGTTGTTAAAAATAAAGTTGCCCCTCCATTCAAGCAAGTAGAGTTTGATATTATGTATGGTAAAGGTATTTCAAAAGAAGGAGATCTTCTCGACTTAGCTGTAACTGAAAATATTGTTGAAAAAGCTGGTGCTTGGTATTCATATAATAACGCAAAAGTGGGCCAGGGTAGAGAAAACTCAAAACGCTTTTTAATAGAAAACTCTGAGATCATGGAAGAAATTAAAATGAAAGTTTTAATGAAGCACGGCCTTGTTGATGGACCAGATGAAATGATTAATCAAGAAACTGGAGAGATTGAAGAAATAGTTCCTTCTCCAAAGAAAGGAAAGAAACCTAAGAAATCACTACAATAAAAAATACAACACACACATTAAAGGGAGCTTAGGCTCCCTTTTTTTCGGAAGTTATAAACTATGATTGATAACGAAGAACAGTCTTCATACAAAAAGGGTCTCGACTACGCTGTAAGAATTTTATCAAGTCGTGACTACTCTACTTATAAATTAAAACAAAAACTTAAAAGTCGTGGAATCGATCATGATGACACTGAAAAAGTAATAGACCAACTACTCGCCTGGAATTATTTACGGGAAGATGAATATATTAAGCAAAGAATAAAGCAGTTAATCATTAAGGGCCATGCCAACTCACTAATCCTGCAAAAGCTTGAGCAAGAGTATCTTTCATCATCAGAGATAGTGATTAACGAAATACGAAGCGACCAAGGTCTATCCTCTGAATCTCAACTAGACATTCTTGTTGAAAAGAAATTACGTCACAAAGAAATACCAACTGATCATGACAGCAAAATAAAAATGAAAAATAAGGTTACAAGATTTTTAATATCTAAAGGCTATAATTTTGAAGAAATTTCAGAAGTGTTAAAGAAGTATATATAAGTGAACATGCTTCAGAGATATCTGAGCATGTTCACCTATAGTTAGATTAGTTTTGATTTAATAGTATTTGATCAAGTTTTCTATTAACTTCATCAAGTTGGTCACGAAGATCTCTATTTTCATTTTCAAGGACTTCGATTCGAAGATCTTGCTCAGAGTCTTTCACTGACATACCAAATTGCATAATAGCTATAAGCTCTCTATTCTGTTCGATCTCTATTTTCTGCTCTTTAAATGCCTCAATTAAGATCGCCACAAAGTTAGCATAATGAACAGATTTGTAATCCGTTCCAGGTATAAAGCTAACAAGCTCTGGAAAGATAGCCTCAACCTCTTGAGCAATTAACCCGATTTGCTTTCTCTCTGAAAAGTTTCTCCCTGGGAATTCATCCTTTCGCATAAAGTAAGTAACACCACGCAAGTCTGAGAGTCTTTCAGATGCATTTAGAATTGTTGCAACTTTCTTCTTAAATCTTCTATCTGAACTCAAGGCAGATCCATCACCGTAATACGTTCCAGTTGTAACAGTTGTTGTACCAATTAATGTACCAGATGTTGTCGTACCGACTAAAAGAGTAGTAGCAGCATCCCCATAAATTCTTAATCGATTTACGTTCGCTTCATCATTATAGATACCAATATCATCATTATCACCAAAAGTTATACCTGCATTAAACGGTAATGCTAATGCATGTGAAACATCAACAACCGTATCACCTGGCCAAAGTTGGTTTCCACCAGCCCCCTCAGCAGGACTCAAACTTAATGTAGCCGTTGGCGTAACTATCCCTGTAGTTAAGTCTCCAATAACAGTCCTTGCCGTACCAACACCAGAACCTGTAAAGGTAATTTCACCAGTGGCGTCATTTAAAACAAAATGTCCATCATCCTCTGCTCTTGAAGTCGTTGCACATGACTCAACCATAGTTGGTGTTGCCGAGTTGTGATTATCAACCTTACAAAGCATAGGTATGATTAAATATTTTCTTCTCGTCAGATCCGTAACATCTGCAAGTTTTGAGTTTATTAGTCCTATACGTAAATTACAATTACCAGATAATACACCTGCAATGTTTGAAGACGTTGGTGTATTACGGTTACCGTCGTTGTCATATGCAGATACGACAATATCCGTTACAACAAATTCGGGTGCTTCATCAAAGCGCTGACCAACAGTTACCCACTCCGTAGGGGTCCCTGCACCAGGCTGTGTTGTCTCTATTGATGTAATTGAACTGTTGTCAGTAGAAATATCAAGAGCATTTGTACCACCTATAAATTCTGTACACTGAGCTCTATCGGTTAATATTCCCCTCAATCTTTTTTGAACATCTTGGAGAGCGGCATCACCCTGAATCTTGGCCATACCCTTGGTTGCATTGTCATTAATCTGCATGACACCCATTGCAATGATGATTGAGATTGCAGATGCTGCCATAACCTCAACAAGAGATGCACCCAATTCATTCGATAGAATTTTGTGTTTTTTCATAACCAACCAACCTCAAACGCTCCACTTGTTATATATTTATATTTTACCCTAGTAATGAATAAACAGTGGATCCGTACTACTATTTTCGGCTAAATCTGTGAAATTATATAGCTTAATTAATGACTATTATCTTAAGGTGAAATAGAAGTGTCACAAAAAGTAGTCATACTGGCACAAATAGCTGTAATTAAAGGATTTATAGCAGGAGTAAAACAGTAATACATTTAGTGGTAAGGAAGAAGAGGAGTAAAAGTTGCCTAATTAGATGAGGCCGAAGCATTTATTATTGTTGGTATTCACTACATAAAAACCATTTTTACTAATTTCGAGAGTAGGATCCTCTAAGCTACCGACTGATACAGTCAAGTGATTGAAAGTGAGATCATCGATTTGGATTAAATTTTTCTCAATAAATTTTATACGTGATTGCTGCTGTCTAAAGTATGTATCAATTGCGACTCTTTCCTCAGAAGCTGAGTCAAGGAATGCATTGCAATTACTCATAAAAACTGAAGAGAATTCAACCTGCCCACGATAGTAAGTCTTCTCTAACTTTTTGAGCTTAACCTGAACGATAGAGTCAGCACGAAAGTTAAAGCCCAAATACAAATTCATACTGCAAATTGTAACAAACACAATAAGTAACTTGTAATTTTTCTGTAAAAACGGATAAACTTGTCTCATGCAATCTTCGTTAATTAAATTTATTAATAGATATTACTATATTATATGTTTTATTATACTTCTTTTAGTCAACCTGCCAATTCTAGATAATCTCTTATTAGGTGATGATTACAATTATATCTTTAGGGAATCATCTAGTATTAAGCAAAATACCAATCCTCTTACATTTTTATTCCCATGGAGTCCTCAATTCAAAAGCTGGGGCCTAACATACATAACACTATGGTCTGAAGTAAAGCTTTTCAGTAATAATTATGTCTACTATAGGTTTGTAAATCTATCACTTCATTTCATAAATTTTTACATCTTAAGTAAAATCCTTAATTCTAAATTCAGTAATCAGTCACAGAAAAACAAAATAATTTCACTACTTTTTCTATTTCATCCACTTTCTATTTTAACATATAGTTGGATCTTTCAAGTAAAGACACTATTAGCAGTGATGTTCATACTTTTATTTCTAAGATTACTGTGGAGCTCAAACTTAAATCGCATAAGTAATAGAATAAAAATCACGGTATTTTTTATACTTTCGATTCTTAGTAAGTCAGTAGGAATTTTACTACCAATATATACCTTCTATTACCTCTATAAGAAAAAGTTAAGTGCCAAGTCTAACATAATGATTACCTTGCCCTTAATAGTGATCTCATTTTTTTACGGACTTATTAATATAAAAGGTATTACTTATTTAACAGAAGAAACAAAAAATATATCTTCACAGGTAGATAATGCCAATGCTGGAGAATATACGACAAATAAGAATGAGTCCGCCGACCAAGTCAAACAGGATGAGTTGAATAGCCATTATGCCTCAAGTGAGGATATTAATTTTAATATTCAAATAATGGAGGAGATAAAACTAAGTACAACAAGATATGCAAAAAGGTTGACGGAGTTTAATACATTACTAGAGTCATATATCATAACGATTCAAAACTATGGTAGGCTTACGCTCTCTCTATTGGGAATAAATAACTACTATCCTTTTTATGAACCAACACACCTTACTTTTAATTCAATGAAAGTATATATCTATATTCTTTTAGGGAGCTTACTATTGGTCCTTACACCTTTCCTGAATCACTACTTAATCCTAGTCGTCACACTAACATTACCAATAACTGGAATGTTTTATATTCCTTATATGAAATATTCTTATTCATCAGACCATTGGTTCTACCCGGCCACGATAGGTCTAATACTATTAGTTGGCAGCTATATTAAAAACATTAAAATTCTATCCTCTCTATCTCTAGTAATTCTGATAAGCTACTGCTTAACTATCTTTAAGTATCGAGATACAAATGAGCTACTGACCCAAAATTTTATTACCTACAAGAATCCTTTTGCGCTGGAAAGTAAATCTGTTAACGATATCATTTTAAAGCAAAGAAGAGTTGTATTTGGAATCTATGATTACTTACTTATGAATGTTGATCATGAAAACTCTAAGTATTACTTTACCCTTAGTACAAATACTGAAGTCGCCACGGACAAGCTCTATCGTCGCTATATCTCTAGATTCGCAAGGCAAGCGATAGAGAAACACGACGGTAAAATGCTCAACCAAATACTCTTGTTAAATGCAACTCATATCACCAGTGAATCTTTAGCCTTAATCAATTCAATGCAGGCTATTTTTACTCATAATCTTACGTCAACAGAATATGAAAATGCGATGAAAAGCTTAGAATAAATCTTGCTTCAATATATCAATACTAAGAATTTTTTGAAAATATTTGGATTTAAATTCAAAAGAACTTTTATGGGCCTCAGTAATTGTAAAATTAAAAACAAAATGATCTGATTCTTTAACAGTCTTATTAAGAATAAACGACTTGTCTAGATTACTTAAAGATAGTGAGTCTGAGAGACGATCTGAGTACTTAATAATAATTTTATAATGTCCATTGTATAATGTGAATGGTGTCTCAGTCTTACCATGCTCAAGTTTTGCAAAATACTCAAATGATTCCTCTTTTGTATCAATCTTTGATATTTCATAGTTAAAGTCATAGGAGAGATTGCCTCTAAGATTACAATTTAATAAAAAAGAACAAACTGAAAAGTACGGAGGAATATAGATTATTAATTCATAATCCTTCAAGTATGACTCAATAAAAGACCCCTCGATATCCTCAAGTAAAGTGAGAAAGGACTCACCGGACAACTCTTCCTCAGGCTTAACTCGAATAGTTATTAACTGAGTAGTAGCACTTCCAGCTTTAAGTGTATCTGGAATATCTATCATTGTGTTTACGGGTTTAAAATCTTCAAAGGCAAGTGTTCGTATTTTAATATTATCAGAGGAATATTCCTCTAAATATCCTCCCCCTCCTAGTGGGAAATATAAGATACTATTAGCTGAGAATATATTAATCGCTTTGTGCTTGATGCTATCCTTAAGGGTATCATTATTTACCAGCTCATAGCTTCCGACATCATTCCATATGATTTTTGAATTATTAATACTTAATGGATATAAATCAAAATCTACATTCAGATATTTCTTTGAGTAATGGTATTCAACTTCTTCTATTTCACTAGCAATGCCATTTATAGTTAACTTCAAATAATTCATTTCTGGCTCGATATGAACAATAAGAGCCACAGCACCCTGAATTGATTTATTATCTACTTCAAAGGAAAGACTACTACTCCCATTTATAACTTCACAATGAAATTCCTTAAGATGCTGTATAGAAGACTTCACTTCGAAAACCAGATATCTGCCCTCAATTGATTCATTATTTACAACGACATCATGAAAGACTGTATAACTATTTTTACTCTTTCCTTGAAAAGAGAGGCTAAATCCTAAAGAATTTGACCAATTTACCTTTCCTATATTTTTTTGATAAGTTGTGAGCATAAGATTATCAGAGCGGTGAATATACTTACCTCTAAGCATGTGAGGGGCTTGATATCGTTGCTTGACAAGCTCTATGTCTAAAATTTTAATATCACAAACTTCCCCTTGACCAAAAAAACCTGTCAGGGTTAAATTAAGCTCATTTTGGCCTTCTAATACGTGTACCCACAATTCATAAATTCCACTCTCTGCATTCTTTACTAACGAATTCAAATAGCGTACATCCGTATTTTTACTTATTAATTCCATATCTACGTGGTTCTCGCTTTTAGAACAATAGTAATCGATGTGAAAAATAATTATTTCATCACGATCATGATCGTTAATAAATTTAATTGTCTTATTCACTTTGACATTTGTTTTTATAATATTGCTTTCAAAATAGAATTTAAGATTGTTGCTAGCGTCAGTTTCAACAACCGGTTTCAATACAGCATGACTTAGGAATACAGTATTTTCGTACCCATATGCATTTATTCCTACTAAGCCCTCGTCCCTCATCTGATTGTGAATCCCAACAAAATTCGGATAATTACTAAAGGCAATAGGGACGCTTATGTATTCTAAGCTAATACATTCCCTACTTTCTGATATTTCAAAATATATTTTAAGGCATTGCTCTGGAATAATATCTGTTTCGATTATGAAATAAATATAACTATCATTTGGAGCATGCACTATGCTAGCAATCCTTTGATATGGATCATTAGAATTCTGAGAATAAAACTGGTTATTCAATGCATTTCTAAATTCTGTTTTTGCCACTCCAGGAAACAATGGCTCAGAGAAAAATACTTTCAACTTAGTGCACTTAGAACTCAAACTTTGCGATACAGGAATCCTTCTTAGTAAACACATTCGAGTACCATCTCCATCCTGACCTGCCTGAAGACTGATGCTCATTTCTTTATCCTCAACTATGGTGAGAGGCACACTTCCAAAAGAAGAAAGCACAGATAAACCAGAGTAATACCTGATATTAGATTTATTGTTTATATATTTCTCGAATATTGTTAGCAAACCATATGGGGACGATATATTGTTCTCTAGGTGAGATCGTACAGTGAAGTATTCTAGATTCCTAGGCTTTAGAAAGCCCAAAGCATCCTTTTCGACAACATTACTCATTAAGTACAGACTCCGAGCCTTGGCCGTAATATCATTATTGTTTAACTTCTCATGTAAAGATTTGACTCCTTGAAAGTTATAACTATAAGTCTCCTCATACAATCCAAAGAATTCAGGCTCTAAGTGCTCATAATAAAACAAACTCTCTTCTTTCCTTTTTGTTATCAAGTAAATAATCTTATCGAAGTAGCACGTACCCCATTCAAGTAACGTTAGATTATTCAAGCGTGACCAAGTATTTTGACCTGCAGAGATTGAACTGGAATCTCTGGCTATAACAAAATCACATTCTTCTGTAATGTCTTTCTGCACTTCGAAATCGAACAAACTTTCCACACGATCCAACAGGGTTATAACCTTGGCTGCGAAACACCAATGGATTCCAAGACTATGAAGTATATTTTTATTCCAAAGATCTTCTTCGCCGACGGCACATTTAATGTTTAAGACATTAATATGACCTAAACTATGAATTGGCTGTGTTCCAAAGTTCACATATATAATTTCTACTTGCTTTATTTTAGTAAAACGTTCTAAATCTTTTAAGTTTATCTTTTGGTAAGGATCAAAGGCCAATAGGATTATGTTTTTATTAATGAAGGATTTTGATGGATTTTTTTCAAAGTAAAACCTTGATTTGATCAAATCAGCATTATTTGATATTTCTTCTATATTCTCGTAGAAGTAATTTATACTGTGTTTTAAATTGTAACGGCCTTGTATTAATTTACAGTAATACAAATTTTTTAAATATATTTTACCAACATCATCTATATGGCCTTGGCTCCATTTATATGTAATGTGAGAGTCAATACAACCTGTATAATAGAAAAGCTTAAAGTTATTAAGGCTTAAGTTCAAAAACTTACCTTGATAACAAAAACCTTTCTGTACGATACTCAGTTCTTTTTGATAATACTCCCCAGCAATGACCTTACTAAAATTAATCGAATTATTTTCATTAAAAAATATATTCTCGATATTTTTTGTGAGTAAACTTTTTTCAAGGTAGCTATTGAACTTTACAATTATCTCTTCGTTTGTATAATCTTGCCACCTCCGGTTTTCTATAAAGGTTCTTCTTCTGACACTAAACTGTTTCGGATCATTTAAGTAATTACACAAATCGACAACTTTATCATACTGCCTTTGAATGACTAACGACTCTAGTCTACCTCCAACCTTTCGCTTCGCAACATTCTTAAAAAGCCACTCGAACTGAAAGAAAATCTCTGTAATTATGTCTATATAGAACTTACGAGGGTAAAAGTAATAATTAAATTTATATTCCTTACCCTTAAGACAGATCCAATTTTCTTCTGGGAGGAACTTCAAACCACCAAACTCACTTAGAAAAATAGATTCTATTTCATTATGGAAGTCAAAATCCTTAAGGATTGGAAATAAAAAGTTTAAGAACATAAATGTTTTTTCTAAGTCATTAATGTTTTTGGTATTAACATCTCCAACTATAAAAAAATCTAAATCTGATATTACGGGGATAAAGTAATTTTTGTCATAGCTTCCTTTTAAATAAGCATCATGGACATAATTTTTTCTTCTTAAAATGAAACGTACTATATAGATCGCTAGCCGGTAATAAGAATCATACACTTTGGCGATAAAGCTTATTGAACCGATCTGATATAAAAAATAGATAATTTTACTCTTCATTCAGAAGCTCCATAATTTTCCTTGAGTTATCTCGTGTATTAGATGAAGTATACAGAAAGTAGCAATCTGATTTTTTCAATAAGAAGAGCGATGATAGTATTCTTGAAAGTAGTATTTTGCTGTTTCTCACGTGGTCAATTAACGAATTTTGTAAAAAGTATTCTACGATCATAGGTAAGCCTATGCCTGCAATCATATGTGTTTGCAATTCCTTAAGCATTCTCAGCTTTGAAGTTTTCTTCAATTCTGGATTTTCATTTGTTGAGCGGAAGCCCACGACAAGAATTGCCTTCTCACCTACTTCAATTTTATTTTTAAGCTCAGAAGTGCTTACAAGAAATTTTTTACTATAATTTGAGCGTTTAAATTCATATAAATTCTCATCTCTTAAGTATGGAAAATAATTAAAGAGCTTATTATCACTTTCATGGCCGATTCTAAGTGGGAAACAATATAAACGTCCCCAGCGATTAACAACAGGTGTATCATCTGAGATTATTTTTACATCTTCATCACGCAGTAATTCCATCAACATAGTAGATTTCCCACCCTTTGAAGGCATCATATAAATGAGATTCTTATTATTATATGATACGGCCGATGCATGTATTTTATGATATCCATGTAGATCACAATACTTGCCACTTCTTGATAGAACTAATAGGTATAATAGTTCATGAGCAATGTTATTAGTTTTATATTTAACTTCTACCGACTCGTCGTTATAGTTGAATATTGTTAATGCTTTTCCATAGTAATCATTATACCTAATTTCACCATGATCATAGTATATTGAGTTTTCTGTTTGTTTCGTTGCTATAAGCTTTTGATCTATCTTATAGTTCTCTACTTGAGAGGCCTTAATTGTTAGTATTTTTTTAGACTTGTTTAAACTATTTACTAAGAAATAATCAAAATCTTTTTTAATTTTCGTAATAATTTCTTCATCTTTAAGAAATATTTCTATTCCAAAATTAAATATTTGAATCCTAATACTTCCTATCAACGAATCTCCCTTTTAAGCCTACGGTACTTCCACAAACTATACCGATACTAAAAAAAACATGAATTATAACGGTATACATCCATGTTAGTGGTAAGGATAAGATATTATTTGTCTTGTAAAATATATTTATTCCTACTGCTATTGTGAATAAAGTATGAAGAACAATCAAACTGAAACTTATCTTAAAGTCGATTAGCGGCATTAGAATTATCAATAGCCCTGTCACGATTGGTAGTAGGAAAAGTAGTTTAAACTTTACGCCCTCCATGAAAAAGCTAACTCCTCTAAAATATCCAGATTTATACTGTATTACTGCTTGGTCAATAAAATTTTCACGCCTCTTATGCTTTACCGTTAGCTCTGAGAAATATCCCATTTTCACACCATGTTGTGCAAAGTGATCTAATAAAATATTTTCTTCGCATCTCATTATGACTTCATCAAATGTATTTTCCTCAAAAAGACTACTTCTTACCCAGAGGTTACATAAAGTTAAATCAATCTCAGTCGCTTTAAACTTTGTCTTACCTTTCGAGTGTCTAATCGCCGTTGGTCCCATGACGAAGTATGATCCAAGAACGCTTGCGATGACCTCTTGCTTAAAACTACTTTTTTCTATGCTTGAGTCCGAGCCACCAAACACGTCAAATTCATTTCCTGTTAGTATTTTACTCGCTTCTTCGAGGTAATTTTCTGTTAACTCAACATCATCGTCCAGAAATAGTTTAAACTCTCCTGACGAGGCTTCAACTAACAAATTCCTTGATTTTCCTGGTGGCGGAATAGCATCAACAAGCTCAACACCAATACCCGACACTTTCACCTCACTAATAACTTTATTCGATTCAATATCGCTTCTAAGCAAAAGAAGGTGAATATTGCTATAGCTCTGAGTCTTTTGTCTCATAACACTCTCAAGACATGCTTTCAAATCTTTAGACCTATTAAATGACGCTATTAAGATATCAAATGATGTCGACATTTATATCTTCCAATTTTTGTTTCATAACTAATATGGTATATAAAAAAGTACTAATTTTATAGAGAAATGCGCAATATCTTCAAAGGATCAACAGTGAAATATTTTTTAATTGTCTTAGTCTTGATTAGCTGCTCTAAACAGAGAAATTCTAATGATAATGCTCTCAACTATGCATTAACAAGTACTGTCTCTACTTTAGATCCAGCATTAAGCTATGATACTGTATCAGCTAAAGTCGTCTATCAAGCTTATGAAACTTTATTTGAATATAATTACCTCATTCGTCCTTATCAGCTTAAGCCTTTACTTGCTAAAGAGATGCCGAAAATATCAGACGATGGCTTAACTTACACAATAAAGCTTAAAGAGAATATTTACTATCACGAATCAAAAGCATTCAAAGGTAAGAGAAGAATGCTCATTGCTGAGGACTTTGTTAATCAAGTTAAAAGAATTGCCTTTATTTCTACTAAGAGTCCTGGGTGGTGGCTATTTAACGGTAAAATTAAGGGGTTAAATAAGTTCCGTAAAGAGGCTAAGTCAGACTTAAGTAATTTTTTCTCATTAGATGTAGCTGGTATTAAGGCGCTAGACAAATTCACTCTTAAAATCACACTAAATCAACGCTATCCTCAACTTCAAAATGCTTTGGCGATGGCTTTCACCTCTCCTATGCCTGCTGAGGCTATCACTTTTTATGAAAATGATTTATCTCTAAATATGATCGGTACCGGTCCTTATAAGCTTGTACATTGGAATAAAAACTCAAGCATCAAGATGATTAGAAATGAGAACTATCATCCTGCCGCCTACCCCTCTAATGGTGATCGATTTTCTTATGAAAATAATTTACTTAAAGATTCTACAAAAAAAATTCCATTCATTGATCAAATTAACTTTAAAATTATTCGTGAATCACAGACAAGATGGCTAAACTTCTTAAATAAAGATATTGATCTAATCACATTAACAAAGGACCACTTTTCTTCTGCCTTAAATGAAGAGGGTAAATTAAGTGACGAGTTTATTGAAAAAAATATAGCCCTACAGGTTGCACCGACTCTTACCTATTGGTGGCTTTCTTTTAATATGAAAGATCCTATTCTTGGTAAAAACTTAAACCTCAGAAAAGCTTTTGCTCATGCTGTGAATATTGAGGAATACATTAAAAAATTTACTAACAATATTGCGTTAAAGGCAAACTCCATTTATCCCCCAGGAGTTACTGGTTACTCTCCAGGTAATGAGCTTCCTTATGAGTATAACATTTCATTGGCCAAAAACTTTCTTGCCAAGGCTGGTTACCCTGAAGGTAAGGGACTTCCACTCTTCACCTATGATGTTCGTGGGTCTTCTACAGTTGCGAGGCAAATGGGTGAATTTATTCAAGCTGAACTTGCAAAAGTTGGAATCAAGGTTAAAGTTGTTAAGAATACCTTCCCTGGTTTTTTGGCCAAAAGCAGAACTGGAAGACTGCAAATTTGGCAAGGTGGTTGGGCCATGGACTACCCAGATCCTGAGAATGTAATTCAGCTTCTAACAACACCAAATCATCCACCAGGGGCAAACGCTAGCTCTTACTCAAACCCTGAAGTTGATAAACTTTATAATCAATTATTTCTGGCCGAAAATGAAGAGCAAGTTTTTAAAATCACCCAAAGAGTACAGCAGATTGTGTCTAAAGGTTTACCTTGGGTTATGCAGTTTTACTCCCGTAATTATATTTTACATAAAAACCAGTTAAAGAATTTTAGACAATCAGACCTTATTATTAATAATTTTAAATACTTACGTCTTGAGCAGTAAGTTTTGCCTATATGGCCATTTGCCTTAAGTTTAGGGCCCATAAAACGAAGAGTTAACTGATAGTAACCTCTATAATGGGTGAAAGAATGAAAATTTCCTGCAAAGTAAAAGTATTAATGCTCATGACTAGTTGTTTTATTTCAACACAATTAATGGCGAGAGATCATTTAATCTACAGCGTCGCTGAAGATATTCCTATGGGCAACGAAAACGAGGTCCAAAGAAGAAACTACTACGTTAACATGGGGCAAAATCAAGGTGTAACTAAAGGTGTTGTTCTTGAGGTATACCGAGTAATATCAAAATCAAATCCTTACGATAATAAGCGCAGGGTTAACTACAAAGTACCCATCGGGCAACTAGAAGTCCTGCACTCTGAGAACGAGTCTGCGATAGCTAGTATAAAAATGAAACACGACACAATCAATGATCCACTTTTTGAGATTAATAATTTTATGATTGGCGATCACGTATCAGTACATATTAAATAGCTAGAAGATTTTTTTAGATTTTACGAGATTTCCGTAAAGTACGCCTTCATGGCTTCGTATGTTTTCAAGGGCAAGGACGTAATCACAATTCAAATTAAATCCGCCACCTCTAACTAAGACTTTTGTAATGCGCACTCCGTCAAAATACCCAATAAAATGAAACCTATTCAAGTCATTACTCACACCGATATAACGAGATACAATATAAATTCTCTTCACTAGCAACTCCCTCCCTATTTTATGCAATACTGTGCTCCCACAGAACTATTCATAAGTTATTGACTTATTTACAAAGAGCGCTAATTTAGGGAAAATTAGTAACTACAAAAAGGAAAAATCTTACATGAGTGCAAATTGTACAATTGGAACTTTATTTTTAGCCACTACGAGTAAGTTCCCCAATCAAAATGCAATTGGTTACTTTGACAAAAGAAGTGTGTCTCATCTTACTTTTGCCAAGTATAAAGACACCATTGAAGCCCTATCCGTTGCAATGACATTTCTAGGGCTAGAGGCTCAAAGCAAAGTTTGTATTCTGTCCGCAACTAGAAAAGAATGGCACTTTATGGACTTGGCAATTATGCTTTGTTCTGGTGTAACTGTTCCAATTTACCCCTCATATACAGCAGCTGAAGTGTTTTATATATTGAATCATAGTGAATCTGAGTTTCTCATTATAGAAAACCTTGATCAGCTAGAAAAAATAATTGAAATTCAGGATAAGCTTACAAGTGTAAAAACACTTATTCTCATGGATACGATACCTTCCAGTGTCATAGATAAAATTCAAAGTTCCATTCGAGTCCTTAGTTATGGTGAATGTTTTAATATTGGAATTAAAGAGAGTCAAAACAACCCCGATAAATTTCAATCACAAATTCTTAATATTTCACCAGAGGATATATGCTCTATAATTTATACTTCTGGAACAACTGGCGAGCCAAAAGGCGCAGTTATAAAGCATGAAGCACTCTACCAAGTTCTTATAAATGTTCAGCGCTTTGCTCACTCAGCGATAAATGAAAAAGACAGCACACTATGCTTCCTTCCTCTATCACATGTATTTGGTAGGCTTGAATCAATGTTGCCCATCGTATTTGGATTGGAATCTGTTTATGCGCAAAGTATTAACAAGGTTTTAGAGAATATAGCCGTTTCAAAACCAACTATCTTCATGGCGGTACCAAGAGTTTTAGAGAAAATTTTTGAGAAGGCGGTTAAAACAGTTGAAAGTAATGAGGTGAAAAAGCATATTTTTTCTTGGGCAATGGACTCCTCAAGTAAGTATTACGAAACCATTAATAAAGATAAAACTCCCAGCTCAACTAGTATTTTTCAGCACCAACTATCTAAGAAACTAGTCTTTAATAAAATCTATCAAATGTTTGGTGGTAGAATACGCTACTTTATTTCTGGTGGAGCACCACTTAATACAGAAATCATTAAGTTTCTACGAAATGCAAACCTCACAGTTCTAGAGGGCTATGGCCTAACGGAAACTATCGCCCCATGCTGTATTAATCCACTGAACAAACAAGTTATTGGTTCAGTCGGACAGCCTATCGGCGATGTTGAGACAAAGTTTCTTGATGACGGAGAGATACTAATAAAGTCTAAAGCTCTATTCAGTGGTTATTACAAGAATGAAGAAGAAACATTAAAAGTTATGGATAAAGACGGCTGGTTTCATACTGGCGATATTGGAAGGTACGACTCTCAAGGCTACCTTGTTATTACCGATCGTAAAAAAGACATCATTATCACGAGTGGAGGAAAAAATATTGCTCCACAGAAAGTTGAGAATAGTTTAAAACTTTGTAAGCACATCTCCCAAGCAATTGTGATTGGCGATAAAAGGAAATATCTTACTGCCTTAATCAGTATCGACAAAGAGGCCTTCGATGACATTCTTGATGAACTTGAGTTTTCACCTGACTGCGATTATATTGAACTAGCATCACACCCGGCAACTCAGCGAGTTATTGAAAAGGAAATTGAGGGTGTTAATACTCAACTGGCTAACTACGAAACAATAAAAGAATTTAAAATCATGCCGTGCGAAATCTCAACTGATAATTACCTAACCCCTTCCCTAAAAGTTAAGAGAAAGTTGATTCTAAAGGACTTTGGCAGGTTAATTGAGACTATGTACCAGGCTAAATAGTCTTTGACTTTTGGCCCAGATATATCTATAAAAGCAGATTAAATAATAAACTTGGGGAATAATATGGCAAGAGTAACCATCGAAGACTGTCTTGAAAAAGTTGAAAACAGATATGAATTAGTTCACTTAACTTTTAAGAGAGTTAAGCAATTAAGAGAAGGTGAAGATGCACTTGTTAAAAGTAAAAACAAGACTGTAGTTACTGCTCTAAGAGAGATTGCTGCAGGAAAAGTAAATCACGCTCCAATCGAAGAATACGATTCAGAAGAATTTTAATACAATAAAAAAAGCCCTCTTTATGAGGGCTTTTTTTTTATCTAATTTATCAATTTACTATTTACCTAACGCTATTTTTAAAACCTCATCAAAGTGTTTCACAGCATAAAACTTCATTCCTTTTCTATGTCGCTCAGGAACCTCTTGTAGGTCTTTCTTATTTTCGAAAGGTAGAATGATTTCTTTGATTCCAGCTCTTTTTGCTGCTAAAACCTTTTCCTTAATTCCACCAACAGGCATAACCTTACCAGTCAAACTAAGCTCTCCAGTCATGGCCACATTACCTCTTACTTTCTTATTTTTCGACAATGAGTAAAGCGCCAATGCCATAGTAATACCGGCACTTGGACCATCCTTAGGAGTTGCTCCAGCAGGTAGATGCAAGTGAACCTCATGATTTGCAAGGTAGTCCACAGAGGCTTCTGCTGTTTTTTCATTTGTACTCTTTGGTACCACCTTTTTAGTGGTTTTCTTTTTTGTCTTCATAGCTTTACTCATCTCTTCCTGCAGAAGACTTTGAACATAAGTATAAGCAATAGAAGCTGATTCATTCATCACATCGCCCATTTGTCCCGTAAGCTTAAAACCTTTTCCTTTTACAGGAAGGGTTTCAACGAAAAGTATTTCTCCGCCATAAGATGTCCAAGCAAGTCCAGTAACAATTCCAGGATTAAGTGGCTTTTGAGCTACTTCAGATTGAAATCTTTTCGGTCCTAATATTTTTTCAAGATCAGAAGTTTTAGGAGTAAATTTTTTCTTAGTTTTAGCAGTAACCTTTTTTAGAGCAGCGTGACGACATAGTTTTGCTACAAATTGTTCCATTCTTCTAACACCGGCCTCTCTAGCATAATCATTGATTAGTGCCTTCAGTGTAGCCTGCACTAACGAGAAGTCTTTATTCGTCAGACCATGTTTTTTAAGTTGTTTTGGAATAACCCACTTCGTTGCAATATTTACTTTTTCTTCAAGTGTATATCCACTAAGTTCAATTAGCTCCATCCGATCAAGTAACGCCTCAGGTATTTCTCCAACGTAGTTTGCTGTTGCAATAAATAAAACTTTCGATAGATCAAAAGGAACGTCTAGGTAATTATCTATAAAACTTTTATTTTGTTCTGGATCTAAAACTTCTAAAAGAGCTGACCCTGGATCCCCTTGGTAACTTCTTCCAAGTTTATCGATTTCATCCAGCATGATGACTGGATTATTTACTTCTACTCTTTTGAGAGCCTGTACTAATTTACCTGGTAATGCACCAACATAAGTTCTTCTATGGCCCTTTATCTCTGCTTCATCTCTCATACCCCCGAGAGAAAATCTATAAAATTTTCTTCCCAATGAATTTGCTATAGACTGACCAAGTGAGGTCTTACCAACACCAGGAGGTCCTGATAGACATAATATGGTTCCGTCATATTCTGGCTTCAATTGACGTACAGCTAGAAATTCAAGTATGCGCTCTTTGGCTTTTTCCAAACCGTAATGGTCACGTTCCAATATCTTTTTAGCAACATTGATATCCGTATTATCCTCAGTAGAAACACTCCAAGGAAGATCAGTCATCCAATTAATGAATGTTCTCGTTAAATTATACTCTGGAGAAGAGTCTGGAATTGACTCTAAACGCTCTAACTCTTCGTTAACAACTTTTAGCGCTTCTTCAGGCATATTGGCTTTCTCTACAAGATCTCTGAATTTTTTGATATCTCGAGATTTATCATCTTCATCCATACCGAGTTCAGATCTTATAACTTTGAGCTGCTCTCTTAAGAAGTACTCTCTTTGATACTTGTTAACCTTATCATTCACTTCATCTGTAATTTTCTTTTGTATATCTGCAACATCTTTTTCTCTTTTCAAATATACTAATAGTTTTGCAAAACGCTTTTTAACAACAAGTGTTTCCAAGAAGTCTTGAGCTTCTGGAACATCTAGCGATAGTGCAAATGCCACTAAGTCTGCAAGAGCGCCAGGGCTTGGCGAATTTAGCATTGCCAATTTCATTTCTTCATTAAAGTATGGATTAATTTCACTTAATTTCTTTACTTGATTGATAACAGATCTAGTATAAGCATCAAGCTCTTCATCTGCCTCTTGAACATCTTCAAAAATGCTTGCTCTAACAACAAGAACTGGCGACTCCTCTAAGAACTTCTTAATTGAAAAACGCTTAAGTCCATGTACAAGCAAATTCACTGATCCATCAGGTAGTTTTAACTTCTTAACGACTTTACAATAAACGCCCACTCTATATACATCTTTGGCCGAGAGATCTTTTACATCATCGTTATATGCTTCCATCTCATATTCTTCTACATGACCAATATGTTCTTCTTCACCTTCGCCATCATCTATAACGTACTCTTGACCTTCTTTAAACTTAACTAGGTTTAAAGCCACATAACCAGTTTTTGTCACCAAGTCATCTAAGTCTTTAGTATATTTATCTTCACTAAGAATAATTGGAGCAATCATACCTGGAAAGATAGGACTATTTACAATTGGAATAACAACAATATCCGTAGGTAATGCTGCAATACCATCTGTCTCTGAATTAAGTTTAACATTTTTATCTGACACTATTCTCTCCTACTTTTTTGCATCTATAACTAGTCGACCTGGATTCTCTAAGTAAAAAATATCATAGCTAGCTTTCGCTTTAAACGTAAGCTCTACTGAGACAGTATTTTTATCTATTGAAAAGAAATCAACACTACTTAATAATTTAATATTTTTAAGTTTACCCATACTTGTGGCAAGGTTTGTATTGAAGAAATCAATAAAGACCTTCTTCTCTTCGCCAGAAATTTTTCCATAGACTTTTGGTGGCTTATTACCTGAAAAATCAAAAACAATTCTTTCATACCCTCTAGCAGGAACATACGAGTTACGAATCCCTTTTAAGTCTTGTTGCATAGGGTTTGCCATTGAGTGGAAAATACCTTTATCAAGGAAAATAGAACGCTTGCGAGAAGAAATTTTCCAAATTCGCTCGTTTAATAGATCTTGGGCATGACTCATTGGTGACAAAAATAAAAGTACTAGAATAAAACTCAGTTTCATATAACCTCATCCTTGGTTAGAAATACCCTCTAATAGTATAAAATTATTAGAACTTAGACAAAGAAATATGTTTATTATTCGATAATTGAAGAAAACCAAAAATCATCAGAAATCCGACAAAGAAACTCATGCCGCCAGACCCACCAGAGCCACCCGATAAATCAACTGAACCACAACTTACCTGTGCATCATCACCCTCAAGTTGCGAAGCGTTAGCACTAGACGACAAAGACTCATAACTACCCGTTCCACGAACATTATCTCCATCAAGGCAGCTTAGATTATCACTGTACGGATAATTAGAAACATCCCCCAGACTCTCAAAGCCATCTGCAGTGTTTGATCCCACTATATTTGATATTATATATTGGCCATCCTCATATTGAACCACATCTGGACTTGAAAATATCTCTACAACCTGTGTAGAACTTAAAGCTTCAGGATATACGATTATTTCAAATTTATTATTTGCACTAGATCCAGATAATTGTAAGTCAACATTTAGGTCTGTAAGTGTTTTTCCCGTAGTAGGGTCTGTCGTAGATGAATATCGAGAGTATCCCGCCTCATCATCTCTTTTTGTGTAAACAACAAAGCTCAAAGATGAACCAATCGCTGTACTAGAGAGTGAGACTCTATTAACAAGTGACCCAAGACTAAAGTCTTGAGGATCTATTCCAGAAAAATCAATTTGAAATTTATCTCCCTTGCCGCCTTCTCCTAGTTGTACTTCCTCAGAGCTAAAATAACCATTCAGAATAACATGTGAAGTTGATGAGTTTTCTAGTAAGTCAAATTCATCATTCACTGTTTCAAACTTTGTTGCGTAGTAATCAGAGTTTAAATTTTCATCACAGCTTATACTAACGATACCAGCATCAATATAATCATTGCTCGCATCAAGTTTAAAAATCTGTGGTCGTCCTTTACTTCGAGGACCACATTCTTGGAAAAATGTCGGCTTAAAAAGGTTACGGTCACAAAGGTTATGGCTTATATTTTTATAATAATCGTTTAAATGTGCTGTACTTTTAACCGGTACCACTTGAATATAGTAAGAGTCATCTAGATCTAGATTATCAAAATAAAAAATCCCACTCTCATCAGTTAATTGTGATTGAATATGTTTGTTAGAAATAACCGATATCACATTTACATTTGCGCCAAATACAGGAATTTCATTACCAGTAACAACCTTTCCCTTTATAGCTCCATTTGTTGAAATGTTATATGTTTCATAAATACCAGCTATATCATCATCATTTATTTCATGCTGACCTTTAAAAATTGAATACACCATAGAGGCTCCAGCTGCCTCTGAGTGAGAGAGTCCGAGAGCATGACCTAGTTCGTGGGTTAGAACATCTCCAAGATAGGCCTTACCACCGCTACTATTATCTTTTTCAAAAGTTAAATCAACTGATGGTCTTATAAAGGATTGATTTATCAAAACTCCAACTGAAGTAATATAACCTGTAAAAGGGTTAAGCTGTGCCGTCGTGACAGCAATAGTACTACTTGTAAAATAATTAAAATTACTAGAATAAGAAAGATAATTAACATCAGAGAACTGAAATGGAATAGAATCAGTATAAGCGATCTCAAAGTTATAAGGAGACACCTGGTTCCATTCATTTATACTTTCTTCAACAACCTCTCTTGTTTTCAAAGAGACATACTCTGTTGTTGTAAGATTCATATTCGATATTTCAAAGCTTGTTTTATCTAGGTCGAAACTAGAGGTGTTAACAGGTGCTGAATCTACAAATAGCTTAATTTTCTTACTCGTAGTATTCCACTTTATAATCTTACCAGAGTCTGACCTTCCCATGACATATGCTCCAGCACTCTGTACTGTTAGCAATATAAATAAAGGTAAGATCTTAACCATAGTTATTCTTTCTTTCTTAAAAATTGAGAAACAATACCCAGTAAGCCTAAAACTAATATAAGCCACACTACTGATTTCTTGTTACTTTCTTCTGGAATTACTGAAGCAATAGATCTTGTTGCAAGATTTTTTCTTTTTGACATCACTGCTTTTCTTTCTTGCTCTACTTCAAATTTATCTTTGAATCTCTCTTTAAATTTTTCTTTTTTAACCCACTCTGCTAGGCCATAGAATTGCTTTAAGCCCATTTGTCCAACATTTGGATAGCTTGGAAAAATTTGATTAACCATAATTTTTTTATTTCCATACTTCTTAATAGAAAATTTTCCAAGACCTAGATTTTGAATATAATTTTTTTTATTATGTGTGCGAGTAAAGAGTACAACATTTTCACCAACATTAAGCTTGGGTGCACCCTGCACCTTATACTCTTTATCTCCAATCCGCCCTCCAGGGTAGAAAACCTCAGTATAGCTTTCTTCCTGAGGTGTTACTCCAATCCATTTATTTGTAAATATAACGACCTTTGTTTCTATGCGACCATCTTCTCCATCAAGAAATTCGATACGCTCAACAACTCCCTCTATAATCCCCTGGGATTCCTTAATCTGAATCTTCACAGACACAGGCTTAAAAGTAGTCGCAAAACCGGCCTGGGAAGCAAAGATTAATAATACAGCTAAGTGTTTTCGCATACTTAAGTCCTCAAAATAGTGTTTTCACACTAATTTATCGGCTCTAGAGCTTAAAACTTGAGCTTATTTATCAAATACTATTTGATTATTCGCGAGCTCTTTAAATTTAGGATGCTGATCAATTATAACAATCGTATTTCCCTTTGAGGCAAGGTCGCTTAGTAGCTCACCCATTCGCTTAAGCTCAAAGGTAGATAGTCCAAAAGAAATATTTTCTAAAAATATAATCGAGTTTTCAAGGTTCTTTTGAAGCTTATTAAGTAAATATATCCTTTGAATTTCTCCGCCTGATAACGACTTAACTTGTCTATCTAGAGATAGATAATCCAAATTTAAAACATGTAAATACTTTAAAATTCTTTGAAATTTAGGCGTCAGTTTAACTGTTTCAAATACCTCTGCGATCGGCTTTGAAAATGATTCATGAACTGTCATACGACCATCTGATAACTCTGCATAAAGAGATTTTATTTTCTTTCCATTACAGTCTTCACATTCAACTTTAATATCTTCCAGGAATTGCATTTCAATTATTTGAAATCCTCTTCCGCCACACTTCATACATTGTCCAAGTTCAGAGTTGAAAGATAGGTGTCCATCTTTCAACCCCATTGCTTGGGCCACAGGTAACTTAATATAGTGCTTTCTTATAACAGTAAATAATTCTGTCATACTTCCAACTGTGGATCTGGATGTATATCGATTTAGGTTTGCGTCTACAACGACAACACCTTCAAGTTTTTCATCACCAGAAATTGATTTCACAGTACCTTTCGTAATATCAAGATGCTTACCCGTGACTCTATAGTTGAGTTCACTTGCTAGAATATTAATTAAGCAAGCCGATTTACCAGATCCAGAGGTACCTAAGACAAGATTAATCCCGCCATTTAAGACTTTAAAGTCAGGGTATTTATTTCCATAAATTTCTGAACCACTAACCTTTATCCATGTTTTCTTAGTAACCTCTATAGGAGTAAATTTATGGTTATCACGTTTAAATTTATAATCTGACCTCTCTCCAGAATATAATACTTCACCACCCTGATGTCCTGCAAGTGGACCCATCTCAACGAGATAGTCAGAGCTTTTTTTAAAGAAGGTATTGTGATCGATAATAACAACTGTATTATTTTGCTCTAAAAGTACTTTAAAACCTTTTAACAAAGATTTCATTTCTTTCTCAGCCAATCCTAAGCTAGGCTCATCAAATATAAAAAGTGAGTCTGTTCCCTCATAGGAAAGATATTTTAGAAGTAATAGTCTTTGGTATTCACCAGCTGAGACCGTTTTAGACTTTCGAAGTAACTGTAAATGCCCCAGACCAATCTCTTCTGCCATATTTAAAATTAATTGAATTTTTTTATATGATTTTTTTGATTCGTTAGAGTTAAACAGGAGTTCATTGCGATTCCTATTTAAATAGGACTTCAACTCCGAAACATTTGAACTAAGTAGTCGACGTAAATTCAATTCAACTTCTGAATCAATGAAAAACTTTTCTGTAAAGCTACCAAGTCTCAACCCATGACACTCCTGGCACTCAACGCTTTTTTGAATATTACGAACAAATATTCGTACATTCATTTTATACTTTCGCTTTTCCATATATCTAAAAAATGCATCAAAACCAGGGTAAGAGCCCGCACCAGTGTACAGGATATCCCAAAAATCTTTAGGCAGTTTAGAGATAGGTTTCTCAAGTGAAATCTTTCTTTTTTTGAGTTCATACATCAAGTTTTCTTTTTGAGTACCAAACCTCTTGTAGTTAAGTAGAGTAACGCCGTCATCAGATACCGACTTATTAATATCTACTAGCTTCTCTTGATCATACTCTAGGTTCTCTCCGAACCCGCTACAAGTTTTACATGCGCCAAGAGCATTATAGGGAGAGAAATGCATTAAGGAGATACCGTTCTCTGCAGCATACTCACATGAAGAGACAGGGCACTTTCTATGTTTATATTTATAGCTCAGCTTTACTAATTTTTTACTTTTTTCTAAAAGAACATGAATTGTTAATCCGAGCTTTAAGTAAGGATCAAGTTTTTCATCCAACTTACCTATGTGGGACCTTTTAAATCTAGAGATTTCCCATAACTTATCCTCAACATTAAAATCGTCAATTTTTTTTGAGCGTGTGGATTTAACAGATCTTGATGGTAAGGGTGAGTTTGCAAAATATTCAAGAAAATCTTCTTTTGAAATTAGAAGGTAATACTTCTCATCATCATCTACACATATGTCCCCTACGAAGTCTCCAAAGGGCTGCTCTTCAAAGCCAATCTTATGATCGGGACACTTCTCCTTAGAGTAATAGAAGAAATGATTTTGTAGTAGTTCAGTTAAGTGCATTGTATCTGCAACATTAGCGCGTGTACCAACAACAGGATTTATCTGAGGTAGACCGAAAACAGGTAATACAGGCTCTATTAAATCAACATCTGCTGGAGCTGGCCTTTCAGAGAAAAATTTCAGGTATGTTGGAAAAGAGTTAAGGAATCTTCTTTTAGACTCTGCATATAATGTATGAAAAGCTAATGATGTTTTACCAGAGCCAGATGGGCCAAAGAAGCATATAAGCTTATTTAAAGGAAGCTCCAAGTCCACGTTCTTAAGATTATGAACTCTTGCGCCTTCAATTTTTATCTTTTTTTGCATTTTATATTTATACTAAAAAAAAGGCCCACCGTAAAAGGTAGGCCTATATACAAATAATGTACTATTAAATCGATTAACGTTTTGAGAATTGGTACGATTTTCTTGCACCTGCAAGACCGTATTTCTTTCTCTCAACTTTTCTAGCATCTCTAGTTAAGAAGCCAGCAGCTTTTAAAGCAGGTCTGTCAGTTGGAGCGATTGCAATTAATGCTCTTGCAATTCCAAGTCTAATAGCACCAGCTTGTCCAGTCGTTCCACCACCCTTAACATTGATGTTAAGATCATACTTATCAGTAAGTCCTAATAGTTCGAAAGGTTGTGATATAACATATCTTGAAGTTGCCTTTGGAAAGTAATCAGTAAGATCTCTTTTGTTTACAGTGATTTTACCTGTTCCGTCAGCAAGGTATACTCTTGCAATCGAAGACTTTCTTCTTCCAACTGTTTGAGTTTTATAAGTTTTTCCTTTAGCCATGATATAATCCTTCTTATTTTATAGCGTTTTAGCTTCTGGTTTTTGAGCTTCGTTACCGTGATCAGGTCCAACATTAACTTTTAACTTAGTTAACTGTTTTCTTCCGATTGTTGTCTTAGGAAGCATTCCCTTAACAGCATTCATTACGATTAGCTCTGGGTGTCTTTCTAACTGAACTTTAGCTGTTCTAGATTTTAACCCACCAATGTGATTTGTATGCCAATAGTACTTTTTATCGGCCCATTTATTTCCTGTAAGTTTAACTTTCTCACAGTTTGTAATAACAACGTAGTCACCGCACTCTTGGTTTGGTGTAAAAGTTGGTTTGTGCTTTCCTCTTAAAAGATTAGCCACTTCTGTAGCAAGTCTACCTACAACCATATCAGTCGCATCTATAACCCACCATTTTCTGTCCATCTCTTCTTTCTTTGCAGAAAAAGTTTTTTGCGTATACATAATTACCTCTAACAATAAATATTATTAAGTTTTAGTCCTTATAACGGCCCACATTACTTACTGTCAATAACTAAGTCTAAAAATGGTTACCACTCCACTCTATAATTAACTAGCTGATCTCATTTAAACGGGATTAAAAGAAACCAATTGACACATGCAGCCTTCCAGGGCTCTCTAATCTACCAGAAGAATCTTCTTTTCTCAAGAGTTTTATGCCGTAATCGAAGTCTAAAGTACCTACTGGTGTGATGTATTTAAATGATAAACCTACAGAAGACCTAAGTTCATCCATATCGACCTCACCCACAAAAAGACGACCCGCATCATAAAATACCCCAAGAATTGAGGAGTCTGATAGGTTGTACCTAGGTTCAAACTTTAGATTTACCATGTAGGCCCTAGAATTTACCTCTACTTCGCTAATATCTTTACCATTTTGTAGTACATTTATTTCTCCGTCATCAAATCCGCGAACCTGGTCGGTACCAACTAGTCTGAATACTTTGATATTTGGTATGTAGCCTTCGGTACTTCCATCGGCATTAACATTAGTTGCGTTATTCTCTTGAATTCCGAAGGTTCCAGACATCGCCAAGGTAATATCCGGAGAAATTGGGACATAAAACTTATTTCGACTTATTAGTTTATAGTAATCAATTGTAAGTTCATCGTTTTCCTGTGAAAGGAAGAAAGGATTGGCAAATTCACAAGACAGCTCATGTAAAGTTCCCTTGCTTGGATTAACAGACCTATTTCTCAAGTCGAGAGATATAGATGGAGTGAAAGAGCCAATTTGGAAATGGCCATCATCCTTATCAAATGTGGCGTCAAATTGAGATATCGTCTCAACCTGCTGCCTGATGGACAAGCTAAGTCTTTTTGTAAAATCGTAGCCAACTCCATACCCAATTCGCTGAATATCGGCATCGAATGAAAAAAATCTTTTTCGTAATTTACCGACCGCCATATCAAAATTAACGTCTGAGTGGAAAATATGGTCTTCAGAATAGTTAACCGTAGAGTCAAACTCCCACAATGAACTAGATTCCTTTCGTCGAGTTTCATCTAATGAGCTAAGATCAAAGCGCTTATTAACTGTTCCATTAAATGTTATACGTTTATTCATTCCATCAATATTATTGTAAGTAACAGTAGTCGATAGCTTAAATCCAATATCAGAACGAATACCTGGGGCCAACTCAACAGATCCAAAGTCTTTCTCGTTAACGAAAATCAAAATATCTGTAGAACTCTGACCTTGTGTTACTGGCTTGATCTGAACTGTACTAAACAGTCCTAACCTTAAAAGATTACTTTTAGACTGTTCTAAAATATTTGTTGTTATTAGGTCCCCGCTCTCAAACTCAATTTCTCGTTCTATGAGAATTTTACGGGTACGTGTATTTCCTAGGATGATAATATCATCAACAAAAAGTTTTTCACCAAGTTCAATTTTTATCATAAGGTCAACACGGGAATTCTCAAGTTTATAGGATACCAAGTCTGCACCTCGTAAATTGGAGATCTTGCTAAAGTAGTACCCTCCCTGCTGCAAATAATCTTGAATAAGTTCGAGGTCAGTCTTAAAGAAAATAGGATTAAATGGCTGATTCATTTTATTGCTTATGCGTTTAAGGATATCTAGTCTAATCTCGGCCGAAACTCCTTCTATCTGAATCTTATCTATTTTTGTTTTTACTCCCTCTCTAACTTTAAAAAGAACGTTTGGAGAATTTGTCTTAACATCGTATTGGATAACAGGACTCTCAATAAAGATACTTACAAAACCATTTGATATATACTTGTCTCTAAGTAAGTTGATGTATTTCTCATAGTTCCGTTCATCAAAGTAGTCATAAAGAGCTTGTTCGGAAGAGATCTCTTTATAAAATTCATAAAGGTCTTCTTGTGAGAAGAAACTATTCCCCTTAAATCTTAAGCCGCTAATTCTTGCTCTTACTCCCTCATCAATCTGAATAGAGTACACCCTAATATTCTCACCGTTTAAGTCTTTCCTGAGAGCTGAGGTAGCGATTACTCCTGCGTTTAAGAATCCTTTTTCGCGATAGAGTCCCTTAATAAATTTTATAATATTTTCATTTGCGACTTCTCGCTTGGATGAAACAAAATAACGTGAAAGCTCATTCTTAAGATAGGCTTGAGAGAAAAATTTATTATCCATAAAATAAAAAGCATAATTACCTTCTGACTTCACATCCAGATACAAAGAAACTGAGTTGTTACCCAAGAATCTATAACGAACATCAAAATCCACAAGGTAATAACCAAACTCTACAAACATCTCTTTCAATGATTCCATCTCTTCTTTAAGGGCTTGAGCATTAAAAGGTTTATCTATGTTTTGATAAAGCCTCTTTTTTATATACCTCTGAATAAGATCGGAATTTGCATTTGTTGTTATATCTCGAATCAGTATTGGATCTCCAAGATTTAAAGTGTATTTTAAATCAGCAGAGTTACCAGAGGTTTTCAATTGATATGATGTTTTGGCATTTGGAAATCCTGCCTCTTTGGCAACCTCAACAAGTAAGTTACTTGTTATCTTCAATTTCTGGGAGTCAATATACTCCCCTTCTCTAATCGGTAATATTGGAGGAATATTTAAATCATACGATCCAATAACCTTAACATCTTCGAAGCTTCGAATTTTTTTCTTCTGCTTTGTTTCAATGTGAAGATGTTTTTTATCAACTGTAAATGAAAGCTCACGTACACCTTCATTTGCGATATATACTTTAAAGACGCTGTAGAAATGACTTTTACTAGTGTACTTCCGCTTAAGTGAAGAGAATGTCTCTTTCAAATCGTTGCACTCTGAGCCAGAAACACAATTGACTTTAACACTTCTAATGTCGAAAGAGTAAGCATTCGCTGTAAATAATATAATTAAAGCAAGAAAGAATCTCATCATTTGAAAGACCACCTTAGCTTAACATCTGCACCGACAGAGCTATCATCGTTAATGGTCTCAGCATCATCTTTAGACTTCGATTCGTAAACCCCTTCCAGAGAAACATTATTATTTATATTGTAGTTCAAGTTCATAGATTGCTTTTGGGTATTACTATTCCCAACAGTTGAGGAAACAGACAAACTCATAGCATCATTAAGCTTTTTCTTTATCTCAAAAGTTGTTGCCGAGCTAACCTTACCAACACCACTAGAGGAACCCTCTTCCGATCTTTTTGACAAATAACTTCCTTCATCTTTAGATATGGAAGTACCTAAGTTGACCTGAAGACCAAATTCATTTTTTAAAGTTTCATTTATTTTAAAGCTGTCAAAAATGATTGATCCAACACCTGCTCTTGTCATACTTTCTTTTTCTGAGTCAGATAAATTATTAGAAAGATCTTCTGTATAACCAAATGCAATCAAAGAGAGGATGTCTGACTGCGATAAAGAAGGTTCACTAGTAAGATCTAATCGATAGTTTTTAACAGGCCCAATCAACTTAACAGTTACATTGTAGTTATTGATCTTAGAAGTTGTTACAAAATCTAATTGTGGATTACTATATTTATTCCTGTCGACAAAGAAGACACTACCTTTGGTAAATAGAAATTCATTATTTTTAAAGGTTATCTTGTTTCTTCTCGTAGCTAAATCAATTTTACCAATAATTCTTGGATCACGCTCTCCACCCAATATCTGTAAATTACCCTCAAAACCTAAGTCTGCAAGAGAGTTTCGAATGTAAATAGGCTCCCTAGTAACTACATTCAGATTAAAATTAATTAATTGGCTTGTAGCTTCGCTACTAGATTCTGGTAAATAATCTACATCAGAGCCAACAATTGACTTTCTTCCCTTTAGATAATCTGTTACCTCATTTATTAATATAAATTTTTGGATATAAAAATCTCCACCTAGTGTGTAAGGAAAATTGTTTCCAATCAGACTTCCCGCACCAGAGAAATTGAGATTCGATTTATCCATGACAGTAATACCTGCATTCTTAAATTCATAACGAAGATTTATATCAGGAACAAGCCTTGTTAAGTTCACGTCACCCTCTAAATTGAAAGTTCCATTAATAAGCTGTGCAACAAATTTATCTAGTTTCAGAACTCCGTTCTTGAAAGAAAGCTTCATATCAGCTTTTGTAATTTCTGTAGGTATAAGGTTGGTGGTTAGTGATAAGTTATTTGAAGTTACATTTGCTTCATACAACTCCTTGCCTTTGCGATTTCCATAAACAAGTTTTCCACGAATATTTCCGCCTGCCTTATATACAATATTATTGAAGACTTCTAAAATACTTGAATCAATCTTCAATTGAGTTGTTGTGTCATAGTCACGATGCAAGTCCCCGCTCCCAGTACTAATAACATAAAACTTACGACCACGAATGTTTGTGTCCCATAAAACTACCTTGCCATCAGTTACGACAATTTCTGAATTAGGATTTTGATAATTCACTTCTATAGGCGATTTACTAAACATGAGTTTCTTCATATTTGAATTGTAATTATTAATCTTCAGCTTTTCTGGATCAAAATCAAAGTTTAAAGAATATAGTACACTTCCTTTCAAGTCATTATTTACAAGGTCTACACCAGAGAAGACTCCAATTATATCTCGAAGATTTGGAATATTTAAATTTAAGTCGACGTAGGACTTCTTCGGATTAACTCTACTCAAGTTTAAAAAAGACTCAATACTAATTTGTTCATTAAATAGGTTTAACTTGAAGAGTGAGCTTTTATTATTTAAGTCTATATCCAGGGACGAGTCCGAGTACCTCTTATTATACACAAATGAATCTGTAAGCTTAAGCTTTGAAACTCCAGACCACTTCTCATTGTTATAGTTTAAACTAATATCTCCGTTAAGATTACCACGCAAATTCAATGGCACCCTTGAGTAATAGGATGATTCTTGAATTGGAACCGCTTTAACACTTAGATTAACGATCAGGTCTTTCGACTTTAAATCATATCCCAACGAGCCCCTAAGTTTTCCTTTTGACTTATTCGCCTTAAAGTCTTCAATTAAAAATTTGCCCTCGCGAATATTGAGTTTTGCACTTACACTGTCTAGGTTCTCATCGTATATATATGTATTCGAGCTATAGAGTGTGCTACTTAAATCTAGCTTAGAAATATCAAGCTTACCATTTACACTTCCGACAGTATCCCACGTGCCATGAAACTCTTTATTCGATATTTTTATATTTCCAATAAGTGGAGCTAATATCTTTTTTGCAGATGACAAAGAAAGCATATCTACCTTGTAATCAGCCTCAATATTTGACTCTACTAAATCCACACTCAACTTCCCTGCAACCTTAGTGTCTCCAACAACACCTCTAATCCTCGGAATAGTTAACGTGCCTTTATCAATATCCATATTGATACTTGCTTGTACTTTTTCAAGAGCATAGTCCTCAAAGCTAAAGTCATTTAACTTCGTATTGGCCATAAGCTTCAATCCGCTCCCCTTATTCTCTAATTCAAGTCCAAGAGTTCCTCTACCCAAAAAGTTGAGATTACTAATCTTTCCAATATCTACAAAATCAATAAAACTGACAGGAATCTTAATTCTAAATTCTCCCCCACCAATAACTCCATTTAAGGATAAAGCTGTCTCATTTTTACTTGCACTAAGGTTCATCTTGAATATCTTCTTATCCACTAAAAACTCAGCATTGCTTAATGAGAAGTTTTCAAGTTTTATTATTTCTGAGTTTTCTTTTCCCAGCACACTCAGCTCATTAAGTTCTGCACCGTCTTCTATTCTAAATGAATAGCTATCCTTAAATAAATCAAACCGTACTTCTCCCGAGACTCTACCCCTAAGCATTTCTGTACTATTTCTTAGGTAACGTAAAAAGTTATCAAACTCCAGATCTCGTACATTTGCTATTATAGGATCTTCAACAAATTTTTTACTTTTAAAATTATACAGCTCAAAGGGCTTAATAAGAGTTAGTTCTTGCTTCTTTTCTGTGAATCCAAACTCTAAAACTTTTATATGCTCAGAACTCACTCCAATTTTGGCATCAAGCTTTTCCCCGTATAAAAAATCTGTGCGAAATTCCGAAAGCTGCAAATCAGAAAGAATATCATACTCAATTCCCTTTCCATCAATATTAGCTGACAAGTCCAATATTCCCGTATCAAGCTTCCCGACCTTTTCGAACTCTAGCCATGTGTGTAATTCGTTAATTGGCATTTTTATTTTTGTACTTAACTTATAGGATATATTTTTTGATAAATATGACTCAATTTCACCGTCTAAAGACATGTTAGTATAGCCCGAGTTAATCTTAACCTTGTTTAGCCTTAGTCTATATTGATCAACATTGGCGTCGAACTCAAGGCTATCTAGTCCTTTTCTTTTTCTTAAATATTTAGTTAAATCTATATTTTCAATTTTACCTCTTAACCTCAAACTTTTAGATTCTGTGGAGATTTTCAAGTTTTTAACAGCAATATTCTCTCCCCTATAATTTATTGAGATATCCGTTAATCCAATGTTTTTTAGTGGGATGGTTTCAATTATCGAGAAATCAGGTACACCACTATTTTCAACTTCACTTTTCTTTTTCTTTTTTTCTTTAGATTTATTTATTAAGACGACTCCATCTGAGCACTCCACATTATGTATCATGAACTTTGTACTAAACGCATCAATTAGATTAAAGTATACTCCTAATTTTTTCACCTTCATTTCTATTTCGGTACCCTCAATAACACCGGAAAAATCCACCTCTTTAACTTCTAGCCCAGGAGGCAGCAGCGTAAACGCCAAGTTTGAAAATTGAATATCACTTTTGAATGTTTGATTAACGTATGAAGTAAGGACCTTTGAAACATTGTTTGCAACCCATTTACTTTGCAAGACTTCCCAAACGATCATAAAATTAACCGAAATTATAAAAATAAAGAATATGAGTACCTTATTTATTTTCAACATTACTTTTTATCAATTCCTCTGTATTTTGGATTTTCCTTCAAAATGATCTTTTTATATTTTATGGCTTCAGCGTCTTTCCCTAAATTTATAAAAGATAGATATTTTAAATAGTTGAATGATAGTAGTTGATCAGCTGTATTCTCAAAGTTATCAATTGCCCAGTTGCAATAATATATACACTCTCTTAACTGACCCTGTTTACTTGAAGCCTCTGCAAGGAAGTAAAACTTTAAGGAATTATCTTCGAGTTTTTTTGATAAGTTTATAGCTGCGTCATACATCTCATTTTCAATAAAACTGGTCACAAAAAGCTTTAGCTCTTCTTGGCCATATTCTTCCTTTACGACTCTCCAGTAAAGCTTATTACTCTGTTCATCTCTTTTACTAATTGGTGTCTTATCTCTTTCTTTTACTTCTAGTTCAGAGTATTCTTTTTCCTCTTTTTTTATTAACGTATTCTTTTTTATTTCATTTTTACTGATTTTTATTCGTTTTTCTTTGTAATCTCTATATTCAAGAAGGTACCTTGGGATATCCTTATGTTTAACTTTTATTTTATTTTTCAAATATTGATCTAACTCTTTTTTTCTTTCTATAAAAGGAAAAATATACATAAGAAACTTCTCATCTTTGAAGAGAATTATAAATTCATTAACTTCCTTCTTCGACAGCATAATTTCAGAGTTACAAGTTGCACAGCGAATCTTTAACAACAGCATCATCTTTGCAAATTTCAACTGATTTGATTGATGTAACATTACAATACGGTATAAAGACTTCAGCACGCTTGCTGTCTCTCTTGTCTCCTCTTTCTGTACCTCTTCAGAAATAATTCGCAAGGCCTCATCATAATTTTCTAGTTCTAAAGCCACAAATAGCATTATGTTTGTCATTGCTGCTCTACCACTAAGTACTTGTTTAAATTTATTATGTATTTTATTAATTTGGTTATAATACTTGCTTGCTAAAAATTTAGAGAATTGCTTTTCAGTCAGCTCTTCAAACTCCTTAACATTACCCATCCTAAATATTATTTGAAGTAATTTTATATTTAAACGTGAAGACATTAAATTCTGCTTTCCAGTGTTTAATATTTCATATATTTGCTCATCAGATAGTTTCTCTAATTCATTTTGGATTTGATCATAGATTTTATGGTTAGGATATTTGTTTGATATATCGATGATTCTTTTAAAGTTCTCAAGTTCTTCCGAGTTTATCTTTAAAAATATAGACGCTAAAGAAGTCTGTGCTTCTTTATATTTTTTAATTTCTAATTGGTTTTCGAACTCAAGTAATTCAGTCAAATATACCTCGTCAAATGTGCTAACTTATTAATTATTTTAGCATTTTTCAGCGAGAAAATTTGTATTGTAAGAATTTGCCCTAAAGGATTTGTCTGTTAGAATTTCTTTGTGCAACTCAATATTTGTCTTCAAACCACCAATTACAGTTTCGTCCAAAGCTCTTAATGCTCTTGCGATACATTTCTCTCTATCATCAGCATATATAATGATTTTAGAAATCATAGAGTCGTAATGGGGTGATACATTATAACCTGTGTAAATGAAGTCATCAACTCTAACTCCAATGCCACCAGGTCTATGATAATGTGTAATTAAGCCAGGAGAAGGCATTGACGTCTTTGGATCCTCTGCATTTATTCTACACTCAATCACGTGACCGTGAAACTCAATATCTGACTGTTTCATTTCTAACTCTAATCCATACGCTACTTTAATCTGCTCGGAAATCAAATCAATGCCACATCTCTGCTCAGTTACTGGATGCTCCACTTGAATACGAGTATTCATTTCCATAAAGTAAAATTTCTGACTATCAAGGTCATATAAATACTCAACAGTTCCCACTGAGTCATAGCCTACTTTATGTGCAAGTCGTCTACTTGCCTCACACATCTCTGCCCTAGTTGACTCAGTAATGACTGGACTCGGAGATTCTTCAATAACCTTTTGAAATCTTCTTTGAATTGTACAATCACGCTCACCCAGATGAAGAACATTATTATGCTTATCAGCAAGAATTTGAATTTCTACATGCCTTGGATTTACAACATACTTTTCAATAAACAAGGTATCATCACCAAACGCCAACTTTGATTCCTGCTTAAGAACTATGATTGTTGGTAAGACTTTCTCTATATCATCTATCCTCTTCATACCTCTTCCACCGCCACCAGCGGAAGCTTTAATTAGTATAGGTAATCCAATTTTTTTTACTTCTTCTATTATTTTTTCATCGCTTGAGTCATTTACTAAAATTGGCTCAAGTGTTGGTACTTCTGCTTCTCTTGCAATTTTTTTAGATTCAATTTTATCTCCCATCGACCTTAAACACTCTGTGTTTGGACCAATAAAAGTTATTCCGCACTGCTCACACATTTTTGCGAATTCTTCATTCTCAGATAAAAATCCGTATCCTGGGTGAATTGCATCAGCACCAGTTATTTCTGCCGCAGATAAAATGGCATGTATGTTTAGATAACTATGAACTGACTTCGCCGGGCCAATGCAAACCGACTCATCTGCAAGTTTTACATGTAAAGAATTTTCATCTGCTGTTGAATAAACAGCAACAGTTTCAATACCAAGCTCCCGACAGCTTCTCAGAACCCTTATTGCAATTTCGCCACGATTTGCGATTAAAACTTTCTTAAATGGTTTCACGTTATACTCTAATTCTATAAAGAACTTGCCCGTACTCTACAAGACTTTCGTTATCAACACATACCTCAACAATCTCGCCTGAAGCATCACTTTCAATTTCATTCATAATCTTCATAGCTTCTAATATACAGAGAGTCTGACCGGCAGAAACCTTATTTCCAACTGATACATAATTCGGTTTATCAGGTGACGGGCTTGCATAGAATGTTCCAACAAATGGTGATTTTACTTCATGCAAACTCTTATCCACTGCTATTTCAGCTGTTGAGCCAGACTGTGATGCAACACTTTGAGCTGGGACTTGAATATGTGACACTGGACTTGCTGTACTATTAAAACTCACAGAAACTTTAAAGTCCTTTTCTTCATATTTTAGCTCAGCGACACCTTCCGACTTCGCTAATTCTATAAATTTTTTAACATTTTTTATATCCATCATAATCTCCTATGACTTTGATCTTTCAACGTATTCACCTGTTCTTGTATCGATTTTTAATTGTTCATCGACATTTATAAAGAGAGGGACACTTACTTGAAGTCCTGTTTCCATTATTGCTTTTTTATTACCACCAGCTGCAGTATCACCCTTTAATCCGGGATCAGTTTCAGTAACCTTTAAGTTCACAAAGTTTGGTAGTTCTATTGATATTGGTCTTTCGTTAAAATATAAAATATCTACTTTGATACCTTCTTGTAAATAATTTTTTGCATCACCTACATTATCATGACTAAGGTGTACGGATTCAAATGTCTCTGTATCCATGAAGTTATACCCATCCATATCGTCATATGTATATTCCATCTCACGCTCTACCATATCTGGTTGATCAACAGTGTCGACACCAGACTTAAAAGTTCTCTCCAGAACTTGTCCAGTCATCAGGTTTTTAATTTTGGCCTTAACAAATGCCGAGCCCTTACCTGGATTGGTATGTGCAAAGCTTACAACAATATAAGGCTTTCCTTCGATAGCTATTTTTAACCCATTTCTAAAATCAGTAGTTTGATACTTCACGATCTTTCCTTTATAAATTTAATTAAGTTGTGATAGTACTGCAAAGTAGTACGCTTCTTTTCCAAGCCCACCCATTATTATAGATGCTGCTTGTGCCGTCAACATAGAATGACGAAATGATTCTCTACTATGAGTATTGGTCAAATGAACCTCTACCACAGGGATTTTTAGTATCTTTAACGCATCAAGAATTGCAATTGATGTGTGTGAAAATGCCGCGGGATTAATAATCAGTGCGTCATGCTTTTCATTTGTTAATTTATGTAGCCTTTCTATGATTTCAGTTTCAGAGTTTGATTGCCACCATTCCAGCTTAACATCAAGCCCGCTAATTTTTTTTTCTGTATAGTTTTGTATTTCATCAAGGCTAATACTTCCATAAGTATCAGTCTCTCTGACTCCTAACATGTTTAAATTTGGCCCATTTATTACAAGAAAATTTTTCATCTAAGTTGTAACTTTGTCAGATCGTTTGTTTAGCTTTTGTTGATATAGATTAAATATTTTTGTTAGTGTTTCTATTTTTTTTTGATCTAAATTGACAGGCTTTTCAACTGCTGTACCTGTCATCAATTCGGCTAATTTTTGCGCGGAAGCCTTATCATCTGGATGCAGTTCAAGTATATTTTCCAGAATAACAATCGCCCTATCAGTGTGCCCCTGTGAGCAATATAGATCAACTAAGGTATGAGTAATAATAGGAAGTTCATCTGCACTTTCTTCATCATTATTACCACTTATAACTTCGTTTGATTTAACATCAAACTCTTCATGAAAATATGAGTCGTCTAAGTCTCTCTCCGGAAGGTTTATCTCGCTACTTTCAACTTCTTTCTTAAACTGATCTAGAGGTGAAGCTGGACTTACTTTCCATTCATCAAGAGAATCTTCCTCGGACGGCTTTTCCTCTTTGCTGAAATTTACTTGAACCCACTCGTCTTCAGTAAATTCATTCTCTCTATATTCCTCAGATTGATCAGAGTGATCTATTGAACTTATTAATAGATCATCTTCTAATAGTTTAATTTGGTCGGCAACATACTGATCTTTTGGATTAAGCAGCATCAAGTATTTAAATGTTTGTAATGCTTCATCTAGATGACCGAGATTAATACATGTCTTTGCAAATAATTTCTGTAGAGTTATATTTTCTAAATTCTGAGCTACAAAAGGTCTGACAGTATTGTAAGACATTTCATAGTTCTGCAGATCGTAATAACAACTACCAAGAACAACATAACCTAGAGTATATGAAGGATGATTTCTTATTCCATCCTTCAATATTTTTGAAGCTTCATCAAGCATCCCTAACTTTCGGTATGTCTCTGCGAGAGGCGCAAAAACTCTAGAGCGTGGTTTCTTCTCATACATAAGAGAATACTTTGCTAAGAGTGAGGATGTTTTTAAGGACTTGGCCATAGTTTTATAATCCTAAATCATCTCCTAACTCTCTATTCACAAGACCAGCTTCTTCCTGGTTTATAATTCTAGGAGTTAAGAAAATAATTAATTCGTTACGAACTTTTTTAGGATTATATGCAGATTTAAAAAGCCAGCCAAGTAATGGTAGGTCCATTAGAAACGGTATACCTTGAGATAGTGTTGAGTCATCTGTTTGATAGATTCCACCAATAACTACCGTTGAACCGTTCTCAACAAGCACATTCGTATTTACTGATCTTGTTGTAGTTCCTGGTAACTGATCACTACTCTCCTGAGATGAGAATCCAGATTTAGAGATACTTACAGTCATTGCAATTGATCCCTCATTAGTAACCTTAGGTGTTACATTTAAACTAATTGTTGCAGTTATGGGTGTAATTGTTCCAGCACCTGTTGATCCATCTTCAGCCACAGATTCGACTCTAAAGTTTCTCTGGTCTGAATTGGAAATCGTTGCTGGTTTATTATTCTCAGTTATAACTTTAGGGGAAGAGATAATCTTACCTTTAGATTCTGACTCCATCAAATCAAGGTTAAAAGCAAGATTTGCTAATCTACCAACACTTATTTGTGCTCCGAAGAATCCTGAGCTAGCTGTTGGTGCTGTATTTAGACTAAAAGCACCTGAGCTCTCAGCTACATCACCAAATGCATCATATTGAATATTCAAACCGGGGGCCGCTAAGCCAGCTCTAAATTCATAGCTTTCACTTGCTTCAACAATTCTTGCTTCAATGAGAATTTGTGGTGTCTGCGTATCCAGTGTTTCAATAATTTTTTTCATTTTTTCAATAGATTCGATAGTGTCTTTTACGATCAAGTTCTGTGTTCTGTCATCAGAAGTAATTGTTCCACGATCTTTTGTAGAATATGTATCAAGAATCTTTTTAATATCACTAAGTGCCGCATAACTAATTGGAAATATTTTTGTTACCAGTGGCTCAAGTACTTTGTTCTTACTTTCTTCATCAAGCTCTTTTTGTTTTGCTGTTCTTGCTTTCTCTGATGTCGTTATTGTTAATATATTACCATGCTTAACTGCAACTAAATCTCCAAGGTCCATTATTGTATCAAGTACTTGATCCCAAGGAAGTTTCGTTAAACTAATTGTTAGAGGTTTAAGAGTTGAAACTTCATCTTCAATAATTATATTAAAACCAGATGTATCTCCAATCATTTTTAGTATATCTGGGTAACTAACATTATTAACATTTAAAGAAATCTTTCTACCAACATATCTTTTAACCCCTGACTGAGTTATATTTTCTAAAATGTCATTTATACTACTCGACTTAGGTACTAGAACCTTAGATGAATCAAGTGTATTATCATCTGCGATAAATTCGCTTTCAGCCACTTTCTTAAGCTTTGCTCTGGTAAATACACCGAATCGATTTTCGATATGTAATATTATTTTATTTCTCTTAGTCTCAACGAAAGATCTGACATTATCTCTTAACTGAATTGCAAATCTTATATCATTAGTGCTTCCAGGCTTTTTGTATGGAGAAATAAATACCGAACTTCCAGTAAATTCAGATGTATCAATACCTCTCATAAACTTTTTATCTGCTGATACAGACTTTAGATCTAAAATAATTTGCTTATCTGCTTTGATATGATTTCGTTCAGCAATAACAGTCTTGTCAAAATCAATAATTAGCTTACTAACTTCGCCCTCTTGAATGTAATTGACTGACTTTATATTTGCAGGTGCAACAGCTAGTGAACTAACTGATACAAGTAGTGATAATAATGTTAAAATCCGTTTCGTCATATAACCTCTTCCTTAAAGTTATAGTTATTAAATTAATCCTATCAACTTTAATTTGAAATAGGAATAACTGTTTCTATATATTCTGCTTCGCCGTATATATTAGTAATTTGCTCAACTAAAATAATACCTCCGGCCATAATAGCTTTTATTTCTGGTCCATTAAATCCAAGCTTTTCCCCTTCCCTAAGTGTGTAAGGACCCTTTTCTTGGACTTTAATAACAACTCTTCTCTCTTTTCCAATAAGAACACCTACGATCTTAACCTCTGAAAGGTTAACTTCTCCGTCCAGTCTGACTTGGTTATCCATAACACCACTAGATTTCTCTTTATTCTTTTTTGTAGTTTCAGATTGAAATTTTGGTGATTGAAATGGATCTCTCAATTCAAACGGTTTTTCTATTGTCGTATGATCCTTAAATAGATTGTCTAACTTGCCAGCATGTACGCTTAGAGTTGTACACGTCAAAAGAAATATCGATAGTAGTAGTTTCGTGCTATCCATCTGACCCTCCCGGATCATAGCTTTCATTGTACTTATAAGCCTCAACTGTAGTAGTCAAATCTAATAATTGAAATCTACTTCTAGGATCACCCTCTGTTGATCCCTTCATCCTTAGGTACTTTACGTTCAAAATCCTTCCATTTTTAGCAAGATTTTCTAGTTTTTCGTAAAAAATTAAAAATTGTAAGTATGTACCCTGAACATCAAAGTTATAGTCTTTTGATATATAGAAGTTTTGATTTACCTCTGTGCTTGGAGATGGATTTGGATTTAACATTTTTAATGTGCGCGAAAATTCTGTTAGCTTTCCATTAACTTCAGCATCTCTTATTTCTGAAGGTAGTTGTTTTTGAATAGTCTTAATTTGATCAACAACTTGCTGGACTCTTTCCATAGATTTTTCTCTATCATCCTCAAACTGCTTCACCTCTTTCAAATCTCTTTCAACCTTAGTTATCTTAGACTCCATAGCCTCAAGTTGATCTTTTGCAGAGACTAATTTCTCCTCAGATACTTCTTGATATTCAACGCCAATGAAAATAGCGTAAGCAAGAAATAAGAAATGAATATTTTTCACAACAATATCTATCATCTAGTAAAACTTCTCCACTTGAGCAGTAATTTCAAATGCTTCAACTCTATTATTATTTATTTCCTCCGGTATCCCATCTGGCTTTGAAAAATTTACATTTGGTCCAAAATATACAAGTGATTTAATATTTTCAATAAATAAACCAATACTCTTCCATGATTTTGAATAACCCACCATTCTGAAGCTACGATCATCAATTTCTAATTCAAGTAACCATATATCTTCAGGGGTATTTTCAGCTAAGTTTTTGAGTAGTAAAAAAGGATTTTGTCTTTTATCTACAATGCTCTTAACTACACTAATTTTTTCTTTTAATTGGATTTCTTTGGCATTTAACTCTTTAACCTGTCTTTTAACTTCATCGTATGATCGAAGTTCTGTTCTTAATTGATTATTTTTCTTTCTTGATACGATAATTTGAGCTTCGGCCTTAACTGTCTCTTCTTCGTAAACCATATCAATTGCAGGTTCAACTAAATATACAGCCAGAAAAAAAGGAATCAAATACTTTATATTGATTAAACTTAAATCAATACCTCCAACTTTTGTTATATCGATATTTTTCTGTGATGGAGAGAGGTTAATTTCTATCATTATATTTTTCTCATCCCTAAACCTAATGCAACTATTCCACATGTTCTAATGCTTTCTATTTCCTCTTCCGAGAATTTCCCTTTAACTTCAATCGTCTCTAAAGGATCAATTTCCTCTACATCAAGGTCGACTAGTTTACTAACGCCCTCCAAGACTCCAGGCAATTTACTACTTCCACCAGTTACAAAGCAATATGAGGCCTGCTCGCTTGAACCCGCAGCAATATAGAAGTTTAAAATTTTTCTTAACTCATCCATTAATTTATCATTATGAATTTCAATGATACTCATCAACTCTTCTGGCAGATTTCCATTATCATCTCCAAAAACCTTAAGGTCTTCAGCTTCTTCATAACTTACACCCATTGATCTTTGAATTTCCTCTGTTACAAGTACCCCGCCAATATTAACTTCTTTTGTTAAGACTGGACCGGCATTTTTATAAACGATTATAGAAGTATACTGTGCTCCAAAGTCTATTATTATCGCTCCGCTATCTGAGACCTCATAAAATCTATCTCCGAGATAGTTTTCAAATACGTTAACAAGGGCAAAACAGTTTAAGTCTACAGTTTTCACATACAAGCCTGCTTCAGCGATGTAACCTATATATTTTTGGATAACACTCGATTTTGCAGCTCCGACGATTGAATCAACAATATCATCTTCTTCTATGCGCCCAATAATAGAGAAACCAATTTCAGCATCATCTGCGCCAAATGGAATATATTGTTCTGATTCCCAAAGTATATTATCTTCTACTTCCTCATCAACGCCATCAGGTACCTGAATTCTTTTTGTCACTGTATTTGGACCATCTAAGCCGAGACAAACTATTTTCTTTTTTTCTTTAAAAAGCTTCATTGTCTCAGAGATGGCTTCAATAATTTCTTCTGGTTTTTGAATTTCATCTTCTATAATAGATGCTTCTGACAAGGGGATTGATCTATACTTTAAAAGCTTAAACTGACCTTTCTTAGAATCTTCAAGAATAGCTATCTTAATTGCACTCAGCCCAATATCAATACCAATGAGTTGGCCCTTTTCCATACTGGCCTTAAAATCATTGAATTTATTAATTAGTTCTGACACTTATTTCCTATCCTTGAAATACTACATTAATACATTATAGCTTTATTGATTTCGCAATTTCAAGGTTTTAGTGCAAAATGTTATTTCAGGGATACTAGATTAAAATGATCAAATATGTCGGGAAAATAGATTTGAACAGCAGCAACTATAATTATATAGGGACCAAATGCAAAAGGCGTATCTTTTCCAAGCTTCTTAGAAAGAATTAACCCTACACCGACTACAGAACCAACCATACAGCTGGTAAAAATATTATTTAACACTCCAATTGGACCAAGAAGTACACCTAAGATACCAAACAACTTAATATCACCACCACCAAGACCTACAACACCTCTAAGTTTGTAAAATAGCAGTGTAACTCCCAATGGTCCCAAGAATCCAATCATTCCACCCACAAGCCAATAGTTTAAAGGTTTATGCATAATTACGTAGGGTAAAACTATAATCAATAGATATATGTTTAGTTTATCGGGCAGCAGCTGATGCTTTATATCAATAATTATATGAGCAATAAAAACACAAGCAATCGAGAAGTAGACAGCAAAGTATGTTAACTCAGTTATGGATAAATTTCTCGGCGCAAGATATAGACCAACTAACCCGGTGAATAGTTCAACCAAGGGATAACTTATAGGTATTTTTGTTTTACAACTTGAGCACTTTCCTTTCAAAAATATATAGCTCAGCATTGGAATATTTTCATACCACTTAATCATATGCCCACACTTTGGGCATGACGACCGTGGTTTTACGACACTTAAACCTTTTGGCATTCTATAAATAACAACATTAAGAAAGCTTCCAATTAGTGAAGCAAAGTAAAAGGCAAATATTTGTAGTAAGGTTTCTATCGCTATCAATCTAAATTCTTTTTGTTAAACGTTAAAACACAAAGTGTTATCAAAAACAATGAATAAAAGAGAACATAAAATGTATTATTTACTAAGTAATCAAGCTCTATATTTTGTTTGTAAATGACATGCTCTTTTAAATTTAACTTATAATAACCTGGAAGGAAAAAATGATACACATCAATAATAGATTCAAGTACTTTGTTCTTTGCGATCATAGAAGTTAATTTTACACCATCGATTGCATGACCTAAAACATATACAATCATGCTTAATATAACAGCAATTGTTTGGCTTGAAATTAACGAGAGCAGGCTTACGACTAAAAGTGCAATAATTGCTTCGAATAAAATAAAAAGAATAGACCACATTAAAATGGGAGCGAACTCACCACCAATGAAAAAATACGCACTTAGGGTCAAGGTACTTAGAAGTAAAACATTTACAATTAATACAAGTATTAACCCCATGACTTTCCCCAAAATAAAGCAATATCTTGGAACAGGCCTTGAGATAATCATATAAACGGTTCTACTATCAATCTCTTTTGCTAGAATTCCAGAGCCAATAAATATAGCTATTCCGACACTACTTAAACTAAGTGTTCCGAGACCAAAATCAAGAGCGATTCTGGCGGGCTCCCCATAAGTAAAGCTATAAGCAACGTATGTTACAAGGAGTAAGCCAAGACCTAAGAAGAATATATTTACTAATATATTACTCTTAATAATTTCTTTAAAAGTAAACTTGGCGATCGTAAGAATTTTATTAATTTCTCTCATAGCTAATTCTTTTTTACATTATAAAATATTTCTTCAAGAGTTGGTTTTTCTGCCTGTAGACTCACAATTTCTTTTCCATCTTTTAATAGTTTAGACAAATACTCTTCTTTTTTGTTATTAGGTATCACTTCAGTCAATAAGCTATCACCATCAAAGTAGGAAATCCTAGTTTCCGGCTTAATATTATCTTTCATGATTTGATCGACACTTCCATTGAATACGACTTCCCCATCTTTGAGAAAAATCACACTGTCACAAATCTCTTCTACATCTGATATTATATGTGAACTGAAAAAGACTGTTTTTCCCTCATCTCTTAATTGAACAATTATATCTTTTAATTCCTTTCTCCCTATAGGATCAAGGCCGGCCAAGGGTTCATCTAAAATAATAAGCTTAGGGTTATGAAGTAACGTTGCTAAAAATCCAATTCTTTGCAACATACCTTTTGAGTAGTTTTTTATATGACGATTAAGTGCAAAATCAATCTTAAATTTTATTGCCCATACATTTACTTGTGATTCGATTTCGGCTTTTGAAAGGTCAGTGAGAGCTCCCATATAATGACAAAACTCTAAACCTGTAAGGTGTGGATAAAAGAAGGGTCTTTCTGGCAAGTAGCCAATATTTTTAAAAGCTTCAAGCTTGTTTTTCCCCAAGCTTTCATTGTATTTAATCTCACCTGATGTTGGACGAATGAAGTCCATTGCAATTTTAAGAGATGTGGTTTTTCCAGCTCCATTGGCACCTAGAAAACCAATTGTTTTTCCCTCAGGAATATTAAATGTCACACTCTTTAAAGCGTGAAAGTCTTTTTTTAAGAGATCTGTATTAAAAACCTTTGAAACATTGCAAAAATCAATCATACTATTATAATGAAGAGAAAGAGTTAAAATGACAATACAATCTCGCCTTAAAATTTTTGGTCAGCTTTTTTTAGCATTTCTACTGCTTGCTACCGCATATTATTTTAGTTCCAGTTCTACTAAGCCCATAATCAATATCACAAAGCAAGATAGTGCATTAAATTTCAATGATAACCTCATTAATATTGTATCAGTGGGACAGTCTAGGCTATTAGCAGATTTATTGTGGATCACAACCTTACTTGAGTCTGACTTGGATCATTATAAGGGCAAAGATCTAAACTCTTGGATATTCTTAAGATTCAGAAACATTATTACTCTTGATCCTAACTTCAATCGAGCATACCGCTTTGGTGGCCAATACTTAAGTATAATAAAAGATGATCTATACGGTGCTAAGTATATTTTTGAAAAAGGTTTAGCGATCTTTCCAAATGATCATGAACTTATCAAGTATGCTGCTTTCCTTTATGCATTTGAATTAAGAGATAATGAAAGAGCATTAGAGCTCTACTCAAAGCTTAAGGGCTCAGACACGGCACCGAGATTTCTAAGTTCTTTAATTGCAAAGCTAAAATTTGGAATTCATAATGACCTTGAAGTTATTTTACCAGTACTTCAAGAACTTTATGAACTTGAGAAAGATAATGGTCCTCTTAGATATAAATTGAAGAAAGATATTTATGCCGTTAAAGCTCAAATAGATATTGAATGCTTAAACTTAAAAAAATCTAATTGTTCTAAACTTGATGCCAACGGTGATCCTTACTTGGTCAAAGACGGCAGTTACAAAAGCGCTAGTCCTTTTAAACCCTATATTGGTTTAAAGCTGCGTAATAATCAATAACCTGTTCTTATAATTCGAATTTGTTTTAGATGATTAATGCTCATAAGTGATGATTGGGTTGGCGTGGAAAACTCTTTATGAATATATCCAGCAGAGACAACAGAGAAAGCCTGCGTATCATTACTATTCATATCACCCAGCCCTTCCTCCATGGTCAAACTATTGGTAGCGGTTGTTTCATCTAGTGCATTACTTGAATTGATAACACCAGAACTAAAAATTGCAAGAGAATTTACAATTACGCTTCCAGTACCTATTGTAGCAAGGTAGTAGGATCTATCTATCTCAGGAGCAAGTAATCGAGGGCAATCACCTGGCGCAAGCCCATTTTGATTTGCCTGAGCATAGGCAGAAGCACTTATGGCGGATGTGATAGTCGGAAATCCAATAGCATAATATCGCTTCACATCATCTACAGGTTGAAAACCCATGTCTTGAAGACAATTTGAATAAATTCCAAACTCACTATAGAAAGTATTTTGAACAGAATAAACACCTGCTAATTGAATCTTTGCCTCAACTGATCTGGCCTTGGCTTGATACTGTGAAAAATAGGTTGCTGATACAGCAGAGAGAATACCTATAATAGATATAACAATCATAAGTTCAACAAGGGTAAATCCGTGATTATTTTTAATTTTCATCATCTACTACATTTAACATTATTTTTTTGATAAAAAAAAGCCCCTTCAAATGAAGAGGCCTTTTTTCTTTTAATCTTAATTATATACTAGTAACCATTTCTTACATTAGTGTATTTCTTATCTTGATTTACAACGATTAGAGCTTCATCAGTACCTGCTGTAGCAAAGTCAGCACTGACAATACCTGATGCTGCGATTGTAAATGTTTGATTGTCTGCGTCTGACTGATCTCCCAAATCGGATCCAACGAGTCCAGCCGCATCTGCAGGAACAGTAGTTGCAATAGCAGAACCGTTACCTTTACCAGCACCGAAAAAGGTAGTTACAGCAGGAGATATCCCTGTTGCTGGTGCAGCCGTAGTTGCATTATCCTCAGGACAACTAGCATCAAGAAGACCTTGATTAATCGCACTACCATGAGCTGTTGTATTAATCGCTGCTGTTTGATTTATACCAATTGCGAAGTATCTATTTGCTCTTTCTTTATTCGGATCAAAGCCCATGTATGGTAAACAATTTGAGTAAATACCAAAGTCACCATAGAAAGATTGTTCTGATGTGTAAGCTGCAGCTAATTGAATCTTAGCTTCTGACGTTTTTGCTTTCGCTTGGTACCTTTTAAAGTTAGGTACTGCAACAGCTGAAAGAATACCGATAATTGCAACAACGATCATTAGCTCCACTAACGTAAAGCCTGATTCGCCCATTTTGGGTTTTAAAGTTTTCATGTTCATCTCCTGTTCTAAACGTTAAGAGTTTAGAAATTTAAATTTAACTTAAAGCGACCTGCCATTAAGAGACAGAGACTTCATAGCTTTATTATAATTCCATTCACTATATTTTCGTCATAAATCGTTAAATTATTTAGTAAATCTTTGTATTTCAGTCAAATAATTAAATAAAACAAGCACTTGCAGTTAAGCTCCACCGGCTGACATAAATATCGGTAAATACATGGCAATTAAGACTGTTCCGATAACTCCACCCAAACCGACAAGAATTAGAGGCTCTATCATCTTAGTGAGGTTATCGATGAGCTCTTCAGTTTCTTGTTCAAAAACATCTGCAACCTTAATAAGCATATCATCCAAGTTACCGGTGGACTCACCAACTTTAATCATTTGATTAATTAGAGGTGGAAAGTACTTTATTCTACCAAGGGGTTCTGTTATTGATTTACCTTTAATGACGGCTTCTTTAACACCATTCATATCTTTAGCAATTTGAGTATTGTCTAGAGTTTCAATACATATATCTAGTGAATCAATTAGCGGAACCCCAGCACCTAACATCGTGGATAGTGTTCTTGAGAAACCAGATAATCCCCCCTTAATAATAATTCCACCAAAGAGCGGCGTAGTCATAACCCAACGGTCCCATTGAATCTTTCCTTGTTTGGTCTTAATATAATTGAGGAAAAACATTAATCCACCAAAAACAACAGGTATCATTAGCAAGGTGTATTCTTGAAAGAAGTTAGAAACATTTATGACAAACTGAGTGACCGCAGGAATCTCCTGACCACCCTCCTTTAGCATCCCAACAAATTGAGGAACGACAAAGTACATTAATCCCCAAGTAACAAGTACACCAATAACTAAAACGATTGTTGGATATGTCATGGCCCCTTTAATCTTCTTTTTAATATTCTCTTGTTTCTCCATAAATTCACTGAGTTTATTTAAGATATCATCGAGAATACCTGCCGCTTCACCTGCCTTAACAAGGGAAGTATAGAGCTTATTAAAACCCTTCTGCGACAACATGGAATCATGTAAGGATTTACCAGAACCAATACCGTCCAGAACTCCCCTAATACTTATTTTAAGAGAAGGGTTTGGCTCTTGCTTTGCCAACATCTCCAGACTTTCAAGAATAGGCACACCTGCATTTATTAAGATTGAAAACTGCTTAGTAAATCGATTCAACTCAACCATTCCAAATGGTTTTAGTATTCCTTTCTCAACAAGAAATACTCCGAGGTCAACATCTAAGACACTTGGTGCTGTTATTTTTTTTGCTCTTATTCCCTGCCTTCGAAGTATCCGCTTAACATGACGAACGTCTTTACCTTCTATTTCACCGTCGACTTTTCTACCTTCAGCATTTACACCTTCGTATTTAAATTTACCTGCCATAATTAAACCTTATGATCCTATACCTTAATTCCAAGCATTTTCGCAAGTTCCTCTGGATTGTTAGAGAATGACATCGCATCCTCCGCCGTAATTAAACCTGAATCGAGCGCTTTTTTAATAGACTGATTCATAGTAACCATACTTGTGACCTCTTGATTTATTTGCATTTGAGAATAAACTTGATGCAACTTATCCTCTCTAATTAAATTTCTAATTGCTGGTGTTACACGCAAGATTTCTTGACACAAAACTCGCCCCCCACCTTTTTTTGGAAGTAGTTGTTGAGCGACAACCCCCTGAAGAACAAATGAGAGTAATGTTCTTACAGGGTCTTGCTGATCCGCAGGAAATACATTTATAATCCTCGAAATTGTTTGAATGGTAGAGTTTGTATGGAGTGTTCCAAAAACAAGGTGGCCCGTTTCTGCAATCTCAAGAGCGGCCTCAATTGTAATAACATCCCTAAGTTCTCCGACTAAGACGATATCTGGATCTTGCCTCAAGAGAGAACGAAGGCCATTTGAAAACGACAAGGTATCAACACCAATTTCTCTTTGATTTACTATACTCGTTTTATGGCTGTGCATAAACTCGACAGGGTCTTCTAAAGTAATAATATGTCCCGGCATAGTTGAATTTAATCTATCAATAATAGAAGCAAGAGTCGTAGACTTCCCGGACCCAGTAGGACCAGTAACTAACATCAGTCCATTTGATACATCCGTCATCTCCAGTAGAACCTTTGGTAATCCAAGAGAATCGAAATCTGGAACTTGACTAGGTATTTGTCTAAAGACAGCTGCGACAGCTCCCTTAGAGTAAAAGCAATTTGCTCTAAACCTTGCGAGTCCCTTTACTCCGAATGAAAAATCAAGCTCTAAGTTCTTTTCAAGTTCACTTCTTTGAGACTCTGTGAGGATTTGATAGATCAGTCTTTTAGTGTCATCAGCATTTAACGGTGGAATTTTAACCCTTACTATTTCACCTGAGATTCTCATTCCTGGAGCAGAAGCAATTGTTATATGTAAATCAGAAGCTCCATTATCCACCATAACTTTAAAAAGTTGTTGAATTTGAATGTTACCAACACCTGCCTTAGTAGTCCGTGTGGTTTTAGTACTGCCTTGATTACTCATAATCTATCCTTAGTCACTATCAGAAGCTGAATTTGCTAATGCTTCTTCTAAAGTTGTTAATCCCTGTGCAACTTTGGTAAGTGCACACATTCTTAAACTTTTCATTCCATCTTTTATCGCTTGTGCCTTAATTTCATCTGTCGTTGCTTCTTTAATAATCAAATCCTTCACTCTTTGAGTCATATCAAGAACTTCATAAATTGCAACTCTTCCCTTATAGCCAGTTCCACCGCAAGCTTCGCAACCTGCACCCTGATAAACTTTTATCTTAGATGCAGATCCAGGAGCAAACCCCATAGAAATCAGTTGATCTGTTTCTACTCGGACTAGCTCTCTACAGTTGATACATATTTTTCGACAAAGCCTTTGCGCCACAACACAATTTAGTGCAGCAACAACTAAGAAAGCCTCAATCCCCATATTAATAAGTCTTGTAACCGTACTCGCTGAATCGTTTGTATGAAGTGTCGACAAAACCATATGCCCAGTAAGTGCTGCTTCAACTGCAATCTCACCAACTTCAACATCCCTAATCTCACCAACCATTATAATATCTGGATCTTGTCTTAGAAAGGCCTTCAGACTTGATGAGAAAGTAAGTCCAACTTCCTTCCTAACATTAACTTGGTTAATTCCTTCCAAGTTAAATTCACATGGATCTTCTGCTGTAGATATATTTGTGTCTTCTTTGTTAAGCTCAGATAGAGCAGAGTATAGTGTTGTCGTTTTCCCGGATCCTGTTGGACCGGTCACCAGAACCATACCATATGGCTGATAGATCCCCTTCTTAAACACCTCAATTTGCCGAGGTTCAAAACCAAGCTTAGTCATATCAAGCTGAAGGTTCGATTGGTCTAATAGTCTTAGAACTATTTTTTCACCGAAAAGTGTAGGTAGAGAAGAAACCCTATAATCAATAGGTTTACCACCGATGGATAGCTTTATTCTTCCATCCTGCGGCTTTCTTTTTTCTGAAATATCCATAGATGCCATAATTTTTAATCTTGATATAACAGGTGCCATAAGTGATTTGGGTGGCTGAGCAACTTGAATAAGTGAGCCATCCAACCTAAACCTTACTCTAAATATTTTCTCGTATGGTTCACAATGTATATCTGAAACATTTTTAACAAATGCCTCGGCCAAAATTCTATTAACAAACGTAACTACATCTTGCCCAATATCTTCGGCCTTGATATCTTGTTCGGCTTCTTCATTACCTTTAATCTCAAATACAGTACCAACAAGCTCCTCAACAGAGTCCTCAACATTACTAAAAAGTTTCATCCATGAGGAAATATTAGTTAGTATAAACTCTACCGGTTTTTTAAGTTCTCCACCCAGCACAGCTGCTGCGCCATCAACAACGGTTGGGTCAAATGTGGCCAGTGTAACTTTCGTTTGGGTAACTTGAATTGGTATCGCCCTATATTTAAGAATACTTTTTTTCCGCAAAGATTTAATCGTATCCTTTGCAACTTTAGCATTCTTCAGGTCAATGAAAGATATATTATATTTACCTGCAACTAATTTAGCGAACTTATTTTCATCAAAGTGAGGCATATCAAGAAGTTCAAACTCACCAACGTCATCCTCATCCTTATTCATCATAAGACGTCGCACCTCTTTCAAGGTTGCAATACCATTTTCAGTCAATAACTTAATGAACTCGGATCTAACCATATTTTTAACTTCCTATGGCTAACATATCGGAATTTCTATACGAAATTTTAAGGTCTTTCTAAATTCCAGAAACTTAGGGCATATTTTGCTTGAAGCTCTAACATTTCGAGTCCGTCTTGATACCTAACGGCCGTATTCTTAAATAGTTGACGGTGAGGCTCAAAGTTATAGTTTAAGTCCCAGAAATCATAACTTCCCTTACCAGCACTAGCTATAATAAAATCTCTAGAGCAAGAGTTTATAACCAAAAGTCCTTCAGGTTTTCTACCAATTAGTTGATTCAGCATATCAAGATTACCAAGTCTTCGTGAAAGTACTTCAACTTTTATATCAAGATTATTAAGAAGACTTATCAACAACTCAGACATTGCACCATCCCCCAAAATAATAATACGATCAATATTGTCGGCCAAGTACTTTTGAAGTAATTCCTCCATTGCTAATTTATCTGTATTAGCGCCCTTAATTTCCTCATCAAAAATTAAAGTATTGATCATAGATAGGCTTGGATCGATTTTAATAACATCCTCTATATAATACTTTTTAAATGGGGCGGTTATACTAACTCCATTATACTTTCCTGCAAGTTGCTTTAAGCTAGGCAACTCACTAGGCTCAACATCGATGAGATCGTATTGTATTGAATATCCTAGTAGTTTCTCATACGCTACTTGAGACTTTGAGTGTGATATATTTTGTCCAATGAGTGCGAGTTGTATTTTCGACTTACATCTAAAGAACTCTTTTGTTAATTCAACATCTCTCATTATTTGATTTAGTAGATCCTTCTTTGTATCAAATTTCTTCTCTTCACGAACCTTTTTCAAGAACTTTACATCAATCTCTTTTGCATACAGATCCTCAGCATAGTTTAATAAATGAGTCTCAATAGATACGCAATTTTTCTCAGACACGGTGGGGTTAACTCCAATATTGGTAACTCCTTCAACGACTATACCCTCGATTACCACCTCTGTTATATATACTCCAAAGGGTGGGATCATTTGAATATTTGAAATCGTTAAGTTAGCTGTTGGGACAAGCTCTTTTCCACCTATACCTCGCCCTTGTTCAACAGTACTTTTTATGGAAAAGTCACGCCCAAGTAGTTTTTTTATAAGTAAGAAGTCAGATCCCTTAGATATCTCATCTCGGATCATTGTAGAGGATATAACACCGTACTCATTAGAAAATGATTCTTCCTGCTGTATCTGGATAGACATATTTTTAATTTTTTTATTAAGGAATTCTTTTGAGTTTTGTTTACCCTTTCCTAGCCTAAAATCATGTCCTAAATATATAAGCTTAAGCTTCTCTATTGAAAGAATATTATTATCTATAAAGTCCTCAGCAGACATTTGTTGTAGCTGGATGTTAAAATCTAGCTCTACAATTTTAACAATACCCAAACTATAAAGTAGTCCTTTCTTTTGCTCCTGACTTGTAATCAGAAACGGCTTCGGTCCATTAAAAAAAATATTTGGATGAGGGTTAAAGCTAATAAGCACTGGCATGAGTCCAAGACTTTCACACATCTTCACAAAGTTAGATATAAGCTCTTGATGGCCGAGATGTACACCATCGAAATTGCCAATAGCAATGCCAATGCTCTCATTAGAAATATTTAATTCGTTAATTTTCTCTAAATTCGTCATTTATACTTTTTTCTAATTTCTTGAAGATATTTTTTTTACACTTTAATACTGTTTTTGATTCTTGGTCATTATAACTCTCATCTAACTTTCGTACTAAATCTTTAAGATACACCTTGCTCTTCTCATCAAGCTCCACTTTATCTATAATATCAAGCATTTTCATCTCAGTATCTATAAGTGATAGAATTTTATGTAATCTAGCATAGGTAACACCATACTTGTAAACCTCATCAAATACTGATAGTTCTTTCAGACCTGAAAAATTAACAACCCTGTATAAAGTGTATCCCAACAAAAGTAATAACAATCCGAGGGCGAGAACAATAATCTCTGATGCGTAATATATATAGGTATTTACGACTGAATATAAAGGTATCCACTTAGGCTTACTTTCAACTTTCCCTAAAGCCTCGCTAGCATTAACAGGTACTATATTCTTATCCTGTACCTTCTCAATTTTAACCTGTGAACTTCCACCAGCAATTTTAATTTCTGGAATCTTTAATTTCACATTTTCAAACTCTTTACTTTCGACATTAAAATAAGAAAGCTCTAAGTATCTCTCAGGTAGAGTTACAGTATCGCGACCAAGATAAGTATATTTTATCTTTTTTTGCGCCGTAAAATCTTGCTTTACAACTAAGTCTCCAGATTTTTCGAACTCTTCAATTTCTGAATTCGATATAATACTCGGTGCCTCAAACAATTCAAGTGCTCCGCCACCCGAGACCATCATTTCCATTTCAATAGGCTCGTTAGTAATAAATCTATTTCGTGGAACCGCTAAATTGAACTCATGCTTTCCAACTAAGCCAGTATAATTTGATGGTATTTGACCAGGTAATGGCATAACGGTTATATCTATTTCAGGACTTCTAATTGTCTTCGACATTCTTTTACCAAGCTGAAGATTAAATCCGAAGTTACCTAGAGAGTTTCTTCCAGTTGAATAACCAATCTTCATACTTAAAGAGTCTATACTATAGTCTCCTGGCTTCTGACCAAATAATTGCGCCGTATACATTAGCCGCCTTGAATAGATCTCGCCATTATCACTTATTCTTTGCTGGTTCATGCTTTCTTGATGAAATCTTTTTAAGAATTTATCTAACTTTGGAAATTTCTTGATATCTGCATTTGTTATAGGTACATCTTGTCTATTATATAAGTAATATCGTACGATAATGGACTCACCGACATAAACCTTTGTTTTATTAACCTCAGCTCTTACAAAAATTCTCTTAGGCTTCGCTGCAACTTTCAAAACCTGAATAAGTTTTGAAGGATGAGATATCTTCTTGTCACCAAGTTGAACGCGGATTAAGTTTAAATATGCTGACCCTGGCCTCTTTGCCAACATCTCGTATGTATAAGATACAGATCGCTTAACAGAGACTTCTCCATTAATATAAGTCGCTCTAGTAGAAACTGAAGGCGCAGACCTTGAGATAACTTCCACATTTATTGGATTAAATGAGATTAATGGCTCTTCATCACTCTGAGTTTCAATTGTAAAGTCTACATTAAATGTATCATTTAAGATGGGCTGCCTAGGTGTTACCTTTACTTTTATCTTATCCGCATAAGCTGATGTCATAAGAAATACCAATAGCACCAAAAATACTTTCATTACCAATCCTTAGCTTTTGAAGACTTTCTATTATCAATTGTCTTTGCATCGATAAGCTTCTTCTGTAATTGATTATCATCACTCATTAATTGCTTTAAGAGAACAGGGACTTTCTTTTTGCGCTCTTTCTTTTCTTTACCTGACTCACTCTTATTTTTCTTATCTTTATTTTTTTCTTCTGTATCTTTATCAGATGGCTTTTTATTTTTATCACCATCATCTTTATCTTTATTCTCTTTTTTATCATCTTCATTATTTTTATCATCTTCAGGTTTACCCTCAGAGTTACCTTTTTCGGATTCTGAATCTTTATTCTCATCCCTTTCTTCGCTTTTTTCCTTATCTTGACCTTTCTTACCTTTTCCACCAGCTGACTGCTTCAATGCCTTCAGAATATTCTTCTTGATCTCGTCCTCAAGCATTTGATCTTCATGAGTGTTACCTTTCATATAATCCAAAATATTATTATATTTAGATATTGCACGGCTTGGTTTTTCATTCATCAGCATAGAAGTAGCATAATTGAAGTGCTCTCTGAGGTTTGATGACTCTAAGTCTTTTGGCAGAGTCTCTTTATATAGAAGCTCTGCTTCTTCAGAGAACTTATCCTGCAGAAGGGATGACGCAAGATTACCAATACCAGAATCATCAAGTTCTCCCTCTCTAAATTTTTTCTCAAAACTTAAGGTCTTTTCAGATTTTACTTTTTCAGGTTCTTCTTCGTTTGATTCGCTGTTTTGTGCTGATATATTAAAACTAATCAAAAGCATTAATGTTACAAAGGATTTTTTAAAGTCTAAAAGCATAGCGAGTATGAATAATATCATTGCTGGCACCAAGAAGTAGCTGGCAAGTATTGGTCTAATTCTAAATTCATTTTTAGAGGTTTTAAGTTCAAATGATCTATTAAAAAAGTTGATGATTTCTTCTGTAGGAAGTGAATAAGATGAGACAATCCAATATTTATAATTTTCGATCTTATCACCGAGACTCTTTAGAAAATCTTCGTTGAGCTTAGTGATGACGACCTTGCCTTGATGCTTTTTGTTACCTTGAAATACATTTTTTCTATCTCGTACTGGAATAGTACTGCCTTTTGCTGTTCCAACTCCAACAACCGCGACTGAAATACCATCAGGAATAGTGAGTTCAATCCCACCGTCTGTCTCCTCGGCATCTGTGAAGATTAGTATGTTTCCAATCACATCTTCGGAGGTATTCTTAAAATATTGAATACTCTCCTGGATTGCTAAGGAGAGACCTGTTCCCCCTCTCTTTAATTCCAATGTTTCTAGCATGCCAACCCTGGCTTTAATTAGGTCATAATCGTCAGTAAAGGGTACGATTGTTTTTTGCCCATCAGAGAAAACATTTACTGCAACCTTTTGTCCTATGGCTTTTTTTACATAATGTCTTACAAGTAACAAGGCTTTATTGTATCTATTCGGCCTTACATCTTCTGCCAACATACTTCCAGAACTATCTATTAATATGATTGTTCGTTGATCTGATGTTTTACCTGTAATTTTTTGCTCTGGTCCTCTTAGATCTAACAGCGCCATAGAAAAAAGAATTAAAGATAATGACAATAAATACATAGAGATCTTAGACGATCTTGATTCAATATGAAACCAATGACTTTTCACCCATTCAAAGTAATTCTTTCTTTGCTTAAAGGAAAAAAATAAATAGATCAATAGAAATATGATAATAAAAGGTAGAAGCTCGTAATTATTTAAAATCATACAACCTCCTTAAGCCAAAATCGTCTTAATAATTGAGCAAAGCAAAACATCAAAATTCCCCAGAACAAATAATCATAAAATAGTTCATCGTATATAACTTGGCCTTGGCTTTTAATCTTTGTTTTTTCTAATTTTTGTATTTCGTCCAATATTTCTTTAAGGCTATCCTGACTATCTGCCATAAAGCTCTTACCACCTGTAATCTTAGAGATTTCTTCAAGGGTTTTTGTATCAATTGATCCTCCCGGTAGATTTTGATACTGAACTCTTCCGAAAGGATCTTTTCCAATTGGTAAACGTGATTTTCTTGTTCCTAACCCAATTGTGTAGACTTTTATATTAAAATCTTTGGCCGTTCTTGCTGCATTAATGGGAGTCATATTTCCAATATTATTTACACCGTCTGTTAATAATACTATGACTTTATTCTTCGTTTCACTACTTTGTGCTCTTGCAACACCCAATGCGAGAGCATCTCCAATATTTGTACCACTTCCTAAATATCCAATTTTTATCTCTGAAATAACTTCATCAATTAATTTTGGATCAGTTGTCAGTGGTAGCAGGGTGAATACTTTTTCAGAGAATATAATGATGCCGATTCTATCAGTTGGTCTTAGGGCAGAGAACTCTCTTAGCTTTTGTTTTGCAACTTCCAACCGATTTGGTTTCAGGTCATCTGCCAACATTGAACGCGAAACATCAACGACTAAAAATATGTCATTCACTTCAATATCACTTGGCATAAACTTTAAAGGTTTTCTTGGACCAGTCATTGCAAAGCTAATCAATAATAGTCCAACGATTCCAATACCAAATATAATCGTTCTAAGAAATCCATTTGCCTTGCTACTCTTTCCGACAGGTAAAATTAACTGTGCTGGTTTAATTAAATACCAGTAATTAATGGCCCAAAGAATGGCAGCAAACAAACCGATAAAAGCTAGTTCAATTGACTTAAACTCCATTAAAAATATCCTCTATATCGAGTTTTTTCTTCAGTGAGTTTATATGCTCTAACTCAGCATCCAACCATGATTCCTTATATTGTATTTTATATATACCTTTTAATAGTATCAATAATTGATGATCTTCATTTTTTACAAGTGATAGAATCTCCTGTTTGTATGAATGTACTCTTTCGAAGTCTTCTCTTGTCTTTGCTTTTTTGAATAACTCAATTATATTTTTCTTTCTCTCTTCAATCTCTTGCTGATATTTCTTTTTGTCACGACGAAGATTTATGAATCCCTTAACAAAAAATATTATTATAAACAGGAAGACAGCTATGGAGCCGTAGATAATATTTTTCCATATAGCCTGCTCACTCATCAGATTATCTCCCGAGAAGCTAAATAGTTCAGGATTATCCTGTTTCTGTTCTGGCTTATATTGAAATCTTTGTATTGAAAAAAGATCCTTTTCGTTTTCATTCTTCTTTTTTTTCTTTGGTGGATCAAGAATAAATATCTTAAATTGCTTAGGGCTTCTATCTGGATAGACATCCATTACATACATAATCTGATTGATTTTTGTGTTTTTGAGTTTTTTTAATTCTTCTATATTTAGTGATGTCTCAATAGCAACTGTATATATTTCTCCATTAGATATGACAACATCACTTCCAAGTGGATAAACACTATTTGCATACAAACTGAAGTTTACCCCATACATCATGATTAATAAGAATATGACTCTATAACATTTCACGTATGAACCCCTCTAAATATCGTTCATCGACGCTAAGATACTTATAACGTCCTTTAGCAAGATTGACATTAGTATCTGACTCTATTCTAACTAGACTTTTTTTCTTTTTGCCTTGCCCGAATATAGAAAAGGGCTGTTTTTTGTTTTTCTCTAGAGGTGATTGAATGACAAAGCAATGTAAGTTTTTTCTATATACCAATTTATTTAATAGCTCTATGTCTGAGACTTCTGACAAGTCATTGAGATATACGACTTCTTTTCTTCTCGCAATCAAATCCTTTAACATTGAATTTTTCTTTTTTTCATTTCCTTCTGTCTCATATCTTTTTTCAAGATTTACCGTGCCGTCGGATTCCAAAACACCCATTTTCTCAAGCTGAGATACTAAGAGTATGATTCCTTCCTGCCCGCTCATAAGTGGTAGCCTTAAAATCTTATCTGTACAGATTATTGCTGAAACTTTATCTTTAGACTTTTCTGCCAATAAATATATCAAGCACAGAAGCTCTAAGGCCGCTTGTAGCTTTGAAACCCCATTATATCCAAATAGCATTGTATTAGTGATATCAACAACGACATATATCTCAACATTACGCTCTTCTTCGAAGGTTTTAATATACGTGGTATTTGTTTTTGCAGATAGTTTCCAGTCAATAAAACGAACATCATCACCAGGATTATATACCTGGTGCTCCTTAAAGTGGAGGCCTGCTCCCTTAAAGTGGGATTTGAGCATTCCAACAGAAAAAGAATTTGCATTTCGAAAAAGATGACTCTGAAGCGAGCCAACAATTTTCTCAATTTCACGTAGGTTCATCTTATAAGCACTCACTCGCAATATCGTACACTACATTTCTAACATTAATTTTATCTATTACGGCCTCATAAGAAAGTAAAACTCTATGACCTAATACACCCTTTACATTTGCAAGTACGTCTTCAGGCGAAGCGTAATCTTTGCCGGCCATATAAGCTTTAAACTTGGCCATACGATATAGCCATATTGCTGCTCTTGGAGAGGCTCCTGCCATGATTGCGCCATCATATTTTTTAATAAAGTGCTCATTTCCTGGTCTTGTAGCGTGAACAATCTTTATAATTATATCTTTCAACTTTTCATCTACAAAAACCTTTTCTACATCTGACTTTAAAGTAGCAAAGTCAGTACTATTCATGATTGGATTTAATGCACCCAAAGAAGATATTTTTAAATCTAGTATCGATTTTTCTGATTCAAAATCTGGATAGTCCACAAGTACCTTCATCATAAATCTATCAAGTTGTGCCTCAGGTAAGTTATATGTTCCTTCTTGTTCTATAGGATTTTGTGTTGCCATTACGACAAAAGGTGACTTTAGAGGGTAAGACTTCTCACCTATGGTGACTTGTTTTTCCGCCATTGCTTCTAATAGTGCGGCCTGAACTTTCGCCGGAGATCTATTGATTTCATCAGCTAAAACCAATTGGGTGAAAATTGGTCCAAATTTTGTTGTGAATTCTTCTTTCTTTTGATTATAAATCATGGTTCCTATTAAATCACTTGGTAGCAAGTCTGGAGTAAATTGAACTCTATTAAACTCTAGTTCACAAAGTTTACTCATCGTTGAAACACTTAATGTTTTTCCAAGTCCAGGCATTCCCTCAATTAGAAGATGTCCTTCACAAACTAGTGCAGCTATAATTGACTCCAACATATTATCTTGTCCAAAAATAACGCTTCTTGCGGACGATAGTACATTTTCAACTTTTTCTCTTACTTCACTCATTTCAGCTCCTCATAAGCACTTTATTTCTTTGATAATTTTCTCATTCATTCGTCTAGTATTATACAAGTTGAATTAATTTTAGGTAGATATTTTTATTAGAGTATTCTAGTCTGTCTTACTGTTTTCAAACCAGTCTCTGGCAGTACTATTCTCTATTGAGTGTTCATTGAATTCAAATGTCTCACTTAATTCCCGATCAATTTCACCGGTTTTTATTTTTAATAAATTTTGTTTTGTTTTTGTGATGATTTTTGTTGGTAGCCAATGTTTACTAGTAACTTTAGAGTAGATTATTTCTGACTCTAGCTTAACTGTCTGTGTACCTTCATAAATGAACTTCTCAACCTTGGTAATTATCCACTTCCCCTTAGACCATTTTTCTTTTTTCAACGTATAATTAGTTCTTACCGTTCCAGTTGATACTTTTTCTATAACTTCAATCTTTTGATTTTTGAATTTGATTTTTATTTCATTGCTATCGTTTAGACCACTTGCGTCTACATACAAGTACCAGTTTCCTTGTTTCTCTAAATATTCGTAATCCTTAAGCCACTTCTCAAAGCTACTTGCAAAGATTATATTCAATTTATCTCTGATGAGCTCTTTTACTTTAATTTGAATAATATCTGGGATTTTATTCTTATTGCCTAGGGAGATACCAATCTCATCTTTATACTTGTATGCCTTAATAACCATTGGCGCTGTTATCTGGAAGTGCTTAGAAAGTAACTCAATGACTTCATCGGATTTGACTGTAAAGCTTATATCTTTATATTGGTTAAAATCATATAGTCTTTTATCTACTGCTGGAATACCTGCTATTGCAGAATTAATCTTCAGTTGGATTGATAATATTATCCCAAGCTGGAAAATTAAAGATTTTAATATGCTTTTCTTTTTTAAAGGTAACTTTTCCTGCTGCACCTGTAACACCTTTGACATTCTTGACCATTGTATAAATCATTTGAACTTCAGTTCGCTCTATTTGTGAATATTTTACCATTGCAGCTGCTACTTTCCCAAATATATCATCACTTAATGTGTTTTCTTTTAACTTAATGATAATATGCGCACTTCTATCACCCTCAAGGTGAAACCAATAGTCATCCTTTTTGGCCCATTGCTTTCTCAATCGATCATTACCCTGTGCATTGATTCCGACACCAAGCTCCATGTCTTCAAAGGAGAACACTTGTATATTTCCCTCACCAGAGCTCTCTACACTTTTCTTCTTCTCATTTCTCCAAATCGGCTTAACAATGACAAGTTCGCTCTTCCTTAAATCTTTAAGGTTATGCCCCTCAAGTTCACTCTGAGTATCTTTTAATCTTACCTTCAGGATCTTCTCTGCTTTCTTGAAATTTTTTATCTTTTGATACAGTTGATCGCGTCTAACATAATGAGATTTTTCTTTGAATTTTATTTTTATATCATCGATAAGAAGAACCTTATCTAATTTTTCAAGATTTTCAGTCGTTTCTATAAATTTTAATATATCTTCTTTTTTACCTACTTTTAGCAAGTCATTCTCAATATTTTTGACTTTTCTTTTTAGGAATTTTTTCTTCTTTGTTTCTGAACTACTAGAAAGAGCTTTCTTATTCTCTTGCTCTAAAAGTTCCTCTATTTCTATAAAGTTTTTTTCCCTGTATTCACTTTGTTTTTGTCGTCCCACTTCATTAAAGATATCATTGCTCAAGTTATCAGAGACTATCTTCTCCTGTGTCCAAGACTTGAATACTTTCATATGTTCACTTTTGGCATCATAATAGTGATGAGCAAAATATAACTTTCTTCCCATGTAGAAAAAGGCTGCCTTATTTACAACACCCCATTTTTGATAAGAAATTGTTATAATTCGATCTTGGTCATCGCAATCTATTGAAATAAGAATTGTCGCCGAAAGGTACTTCCTTAAATATTCGAGAAATACATCTTTCTTCCTGATAAAGCTTGGGATTTGCTTTTCTCCTAACCATATCCCCTCATTACTATTTCCACGTCCTAAACATAAATAATTTGTCTTTCCGGCATATCTCAAAGAGAATGATAAATAATAGGCTGAGCTATATAATTTTTGAATAAATATTTGCCCATTAACCTCTTGATTAATATCATTAACTTGTTTTTTAATTTGAGCATAAGACTGAATCATGACGACTAATATACCTAGAGAACCTATTGATCTACAACTTATTGAGTGGCCAGAAGTTGAAAAACTAGTACAAAACTGTGCCTTTTTTGATGAAACCAAGAATAATATAACAAATACGACCCATGACCTTGTATTCATTCAAAATATACTAGCGAATACGAGTACCTTAATTCACTTTGCCAACGATCAAGATTTTCTCTCACTTGTTTCGAGTATGCTAACTTTAAGCTCTGATTTTTTGTCAAAAAATGAACTGATTAAGCTCAAAAAATCTCATGCGATTCCATTAAGTGAAATACACACAATTCTAACCTTTATAGAGTTCTATAAAGAACATTTTCGCACTATTCATAAATATTTTCCTGATGAAGTTAATTTTGATCAGAACAGATTTATGCAACTGATTAACAAAGATATCCTAAAAGAGTTCAGATCATTTGTTTCACAAGATGGTGAGATTAATCTTGAAAGACACCCACAGGTTAGGCATCTTATAGTTAAAATTAGAACAATTGAAGAGACTATAAGAAGTTCCTTAAACCACAGTCTTAGTAGCCCTGATCTTAGTAGTAAAATACAGTTTTCAACAATAGATATCATTAATGATAGATACGTTATTCCAATTAAGAGTGATGCTTACAACCGATCAATCGGTACAATTGTCCATCGCTCTGATAGCGGGAATACACTTTATGTTGAGCCTAAGAACATTTCAAAATTAAATTATCAAAGAGTTGAACTACTAGTTGAACTCACAGCAATTATTAACAAAATTGAAGCTAAACTTACTAAAACACTTCAATTACACTTGCCAAGTATCACACATATTATGGACTTTACTTTTTTACTTGACGATATTTCTGCCAGAGTTAAATTTGCTATTGATCACGAATTAAATTTCCCCATTTTAACTGAGCGTATGGGCTTCAAATATAAGGAAGCTTTTCATCTTTTAATAAAAGACCCCATTAAGAATGATATCTCTCTAGATGAAGATCACGAGGGACTCATCATTTCTGGTCCAAATACTGGTGGAAAGACAGCTACACTTAAGCTTCTCGCCATCAATCAGCTATTAGTTAGAGCCGGGCTATATGTACCCTGTAGTGAGTGCGAAATGCATCTTTACGACTGTCTTTTTTATTATGGTAACGATAATCAAGATATTAATAATGGTTTAAGTTCTTTCTCTGCAGAGGTCCATGGCTATACAAATCTCTTTAATCAACTCAAAGAGACTAATCTTATTTTAATTGATGAAATTTTTAATTCTACATCATCAGAAGAGGCATCTGCCTTAGCTATTGCTCTCTTTGAAAATATTAATAGTTATAAAAAGTCCCATATTATTGTTTCCTCTCATCATCAAACTTTAAAAACTCTCCTCCACCAGAATGATAAATTTATTTCTGCACATGTTGGTTTTAATATGGACAATAATACTCCTACATATAAATTACAGTATGGTTCTCCTGGAGCGTCACAGGCACTTAGAATTTTCAAGCACATAACTTCTAAAGATGATCATTTTAGAAATATTTATGAGCGATCTATACAATTGCTTGATAATAAATCTCTTCACTATGAAAAATTACTCGACTCCCTTGCTCACAAAGAGCATGAACTTAATAAGACGCTTGCTAATAATAATCAAATAAATCATGAACTAAAAAATCAAAAGATGGCAATGCAGGGAGTGATCAAGATTAAAATTGATGATGCGGTTGCTAAGACTGAAAAGAAACTACATAAACTAATTGGTAAAGCAGAGCAACTTATACAAGATGTTAAGCAAGGCTCACTAACAAAACCAAAGCAAGTTCATAGTAAAGGGCACTCAATATCAAGTGAGTTAAATACCTTTAAAGAGTCTGACTCAAGCGACACCTCAAAGTACGTTAATTTATCAATACCTTCTCAATTTATTGAGGGTGAGCATTACTTTTCACTTAAACTTGAAAAGACTGTTGTACTTAAAAAGATAGAAGCAAATAAAAAACAGGCCCTCATTACTGTTGGCAATATATCAATGCGCGTTCCACTCACAACACTCAGAGTAGCCAATAAATCACAGGTTATAAATGTAAAACCTGATATTTCAATACAGGTTGAGACTGTCGAAAGAAGTAAAATTGAATATGATTGTCGGGGAATGCGATTAGAAGAGTTTGAAGCTTTGATCCAAAATATTAGCAGTGATCTTATGTTAGAAAAGATACCCTTCGTGACAATCATCCACGGCCATGGAACAGGTACTTTAAAAAGCTGGTTGCGCTCATTTGTAAAAAAGCACCCTGATCTTATGATTATTCCTAATGATACTGGAAATGATGGGGAGACTCAGGTTCAGCTAATTTAAACCTGGAGCATCGTCGATCATATTACCAATTCTCCAAGGTCTAAACATTAGAGTTTCATCTTCATGAGAAAATCCAGGGATTGGTAGTGAGAATGAGAACCATACAAGTATAGCTCTTCCTTTTATATTTTCGAAAGGGACAAACCCCCACATTCTTGAGTCTGAAGAGAAATCTCTATTATCACCCATTACAAAGAAATGTCCTTCTGGAACTGTAATACGTGGAAAGTTTGCTGTGAATGCATTGTCTTCATGAACTTGTGAAATATGAGTATGTTCACCTGTTTGAGTTTTAAAAAACCTAAAATTAAAGTCTTTGTACTTTTCATCCATATCATCCATGATTTCTTTTCCATCAAAATCAAGCATTTCTATTGGAGAATCATTTACGTAAACTCTCTTCTCAATGACCTCAATAGTCTCACCTGGTAGCCCCACAACTCTTTTAATATAGTTTAGATCTGGGTTCTCTGGATATTTAAACACAACGACATCACCTCGTTTAGGATCAGAGGCTTCTGTAATATATGTAGGGTCCGAAAACCAGTCTGAAAATGGTACCTTAAATCCGTAGGAAAACTTATTAACGAGAATAAAGTCACCTATTAGAAGTGTTGGAATCATTGAACCAGATGGAATTTTAAATGGTTCAAATAATACCGAGCGAAAGCTTAGTACGACAACAATTATTAAAATAATTGATTTTGTCTCTTTGATGAACTTTTCTTTCTTAGTAAGTCCGCTTGTATCTTTCTTTTTGAAACCAAACATTTCTTTATCCCTGCTTTTTATGGTGCTTTAAGTAGTAATACTGGATTATATCTTTTGCTAGCACTGTTGATTTTATATACCATTTATTAACATTTACGATCATTATACAGATTGATATTCCTGCGTCATCAGAATTCTTTGGCTTAGCATAGCTTACAAACCAATCGCGCTTACCATAGGGTACACCACCGGTAATCGAACCTGTTTTCCCGCCGATAGTAATATTCTTTATACGTTTTGTTTTCCAAGGCCTAAAAGCACCTCTGGCGGTCCCTTTCTTTACTGTTAACTCCATCATCGTTTGCATCTTACTCGCCGTATCCTTAGATAAGACTCGATCAATATTATAACTAGATTTCCACACGACTCTATCGTTCTCTTGGTCTGTAACAGAGTTTATGACTGAAGGTTTTATTAACACTCCATCATTGGCCACAATGGATGCAATAACCGCTCCATGGAACGGACTTATTGTTGTTTCTCGATTAAAGCCTGATGCCATTTCTGCCAAACTATAACTATCATAATGCTGAAAAAGTTTAGAGCCTCCGACGTCAAGAAGCTGTGGTAAATCCTTATTAAAGCCAAAGCGATTGGCCATATATGTAAGACCTTGAACATTTGTATTCTTGATTGCCGCCTTACCAAAAACAACGTTATTACTTCTCGCAAAAGCTTTGGCGAATGGAATACTTCGACTCCATCTATTCTTCCTATCTTTCAATTGATACTTATATAAAGTTGAAGATTTTCCAGAGTAGGTAAAAAGAGATTTATCGTCGACTTTAGTATTCTCAATTAATTCTGCCGCAGTAATAACTTTAAAAATACTTGCAGCTGGGTTTGTACTTGAAAAAGTTAGATTCTTTCCGAACACTCTTCCTTTTCGAGCATAATCGATAGCCGATAGAACTTTCCCTGTATTATTATCCAGAACAACAACGGAAGTATAGTCAGTGCCATATCGTCGAAGTTGCTTCTTTATATAGTTAGTTAAGTCTTCATTTAATGAATAGTTTAAAACATAGTTTCTTTCTGATATCTCAACTGTCGTAGGCCAGGTTTTTGAGCTAAAAATTTGCTTTGTGATTTCGCCACTCATAACCACAGGGTCTAAAGGCTGTAGACTCAGGTCTTTATAAAAGTTAAAGTTGGAAAATACAGGTGTTGAAAAGCATAATACTAGAATCGCTAAAATATTATTCATTTTTGAATCCAATTCCTATTACGAAGAACTCTTTACTTACACTACGAGTAGATTTTGGCTTTAGAAAATGAAATTTTTCAAACATATGTCTCTGTTGTTTTAAATATTGTTGAGCATCGTTGCTATCAAATACTTTAATAACAAAATTGCCTCCTTCCTTTAAAAAATTTGGAAGGTGGTAAAAAACCATTTCGACAAGTTGTAAACTTCGTGTTTGATCAACGGATTTTATCCCTGTTGTATTTGGTGCCATATCTGAAATTAGTGCATCAAATTTATCCTGCATACCCAGCTCTTCTAAATTTTTAACGTCGTTAACGTCTTTCTCATACACGGTAACATTAGAAATAGTATTCAGTTTTTGATTTACTTCTTTGATATCGATACCTATTACACGTCCCTTATCACCAACTTTTTTCGCTGTATACTGAGTCCATGAGCCCGGGTGATAGCCTAAATCAAATACTTTATCACCCTTAGTGAGGATCTTATATTTTTGATCAATTTCTTCTAGTTTATAGATACTTCGAGCAAGGTAGTTTTCTTTTTTTGCTTTATTATAATAATGATCTTTTACTTTAAATCCCATTTACCCGGCCAAGTTATTTTCTTTTTTATAGTACCTTCTATCTATACCATACTTTCTCAACTTTGAAATGAAAGTGACTTTACTAATTCCCAATTCTAGAGCGGAATTATTCACCTTGCCTTTATTTTTAATCATTATTTTCTCAAATATATCCCTTTCAAATACTTCATGTTGATATCTGTAGTTAAACTGCTGATTAGACTTCATTTGATTATTTGTTTTATTTAGCCATGTTGGTACGTCGCTCAGTGTCAACCTTCTTTTGTTTTGTAAGAGTAACATTTCAATTGTCCCTTTTAGCTCTCTATAGTTTCCTGGCCAAGAGTATTCAAACAAGGCATTTAAAAGCTCTTCATCCCATAAACTAGTAACATTATAATACTCAGATAAATCCTCTATGATCCCCATGATTATTTGGAGTTTATTTTCGCTATCATTTATCGATTTTAACTTTGTTTCAAATAATCTCAGTCTGTAGTAAAGATCCTCTCTGAACTCTGCAGCAATCACCATTTGTTCTAGGTCTTTATTAGTGGCGTAAATAAACCTGCCTCGAAAACGGTGAGACTTATTGCTACCCACTGGGTAGAACTCCTTCTCCTCTAGGACCGTTAATAGTTTTGCTTGCTGCCCTAGAGTTAACTCTCCAATTTCATCCAAAAAAATTGTTCCATCTTCGACTTGGTCGAAATAACCCAACTTATCAGTCATGGCACCTGTGAAGGAGCCCTTCACATGTCCAAAAAGTTCAGACTCAAATAAGTTTTCACATATTGCTGCAACATTAATATGCAGAAATTTTCGACATGACCTTGATGATTTACTATGTATCTTCTTTGCTAATAGAGTTTTACCTGAGCCTGTAGGGCCTGTTATTAGGATGGGTTTATTTTGTTCTAAGACTTCAAGTTTATTCATAAGATCCTCTCTTTTAGATCTTATAGTTTTGGACTTTCCCAATAGCTACAATGATTAAGTATATGTAGTCTTTTTTTCAGTTTTGAATTTGCTTTGAAGAAAATCTATCAGCACCGGAAAGCTTAACTCTAACATCTCTTCAAAAAGACTTGGTATATACAAATCGAGCACTGTGACAGGGCTCATATCACCCTTTATATGGCTTTCTAATCATCTAAAATCATTACGAATTTCACTTAACTTATGTTTAATCTTTGATTTGATTTTGGTTAATAATGTGGACAAGTTTGTAGTTCGAAGTGACATATTCTTACTTCTAGTTAAACTAAAATCCTTTATTCAACAGTTATTAGTTAGTTATCAACAGTAAAGAAAGCTGACTATCTTCTCCCTGCACTATCTATCATCAACTGTGAATTCTTTAATTTCAGTGACTTATATGTTGTCAAGTATTACTCTTTATTAAGATAACTTAATTTAATAATAATTGACTAGAATAGTTATCCCCATTCAGGCGTCATGAAAAGCTAAAAACTCCACAAAACCATCGTTTGCTACAGATACAGCGAAGATCTCATCTTCTCCACCCAAAGAATCCACAACATCTGTTACAAGACGCATAGTTCCATCTGTATTCACATAAACAAATGGCTTAGCATTTTGTGAATCTTCTGACTTAGTACATGTTTGGTAACTTGAGAGAAACTCGTCGTAGAGCATATTTGATAAATTGGACTTAAGAATAATGACCTCCTTGCCATACTTCAACCATAGTTAATTGTAATAATATTTTGGATTACATACAAGCATATTTCACTGGAGTGAATTAGTTTTACGGTATAATAGTGATTTAGGCCAAGAATGCATTAGTTTTACTAATAGCTAGGGTAAGTTTTGCTGAAGTAAGATTATAGCTGAATAAAGTATTTTAAAATTTCCATATCAAAGAAGATTTTACCAATGATACGAAGCCTGTTTTCTAGGTGTGAGTCCAACAAACAGACTAATATGTAGATGGCGTATATGATATTTCGTTTTGACCTTAATCTGCTGATTGTTTGAAAGACCCACTCGATTGGAATTACCGCCAGTAAAGATAAAATCCAAATAAATGTAAAGCCTGCTACAAATTCTGGCTGAATAAATACTCCAAACAAAATAAGAACTATTAAGCCGTAGAAAACTTGCTTAAATTTAAACTTATCAAATCCAACATAGGTAAGAAGTGTTCTCGAGCGACCTGAGAGATAAAAAAGTCCCAAGATTAGTCCAACTGGGGAAATAACAAAGAAGGCCTTACGATTCAAGTGCTCCAACACAGTGCTTTCAGCTAAGTATAAGTTAAAAAAGCTAAACTCTATAGATTCGAATTTAAACCCAAAGATCATTAGAGCAATTGCGAATCCTAGTATATTATATTTCAGCCATTGCTGCTTAAACCACTGAGTTCTCTCTTTGAAATAAAAGAAATATGAAATGATTATACCAACTGGAACGAGGAGAAAATTAACAGGATTAATCATGGCCATATAACTGCCCACTAAGCCTGTAAAAAGCCCCGCTCTATAAGTCCCACTGTGACTACTCCAGACTAAAGACCAAAGCCATAAGATCGATACAGTCGTCGTCATAGTTGAAAAGAAATCTAGGCCTAAAATCTTAGAGAATGACCATGTACTTACGATTGCATATACACCAAGAAGTGCCAGCCTTCGTGAAAAGAGATATCTCATCAAACAATAAAAAGAAAAAATAAATAGACCTAAACCAAAAAAATAAAAATGAAAGCACCATATAAGATTATAAAGCTTAGGGATTGAAACAAAGGGCGTATAAATAAAGCTTAAAAAGTTCCACAGAAATGCGCTTACATTCTCGCTGGGGTCTAAATACAGTTTTAATGCGTCTATGTTTTGAAAAAGTTGAACTTCGGGTAAAGATATAATGAATGTAAAGCCTGTTAATAAGAGAATCGTTCTTTCGAATGAATCCATGTACTTCATTTCACCAAATTGAGATATCATAGATTCTTCTATGATTTTCCCCCTGGTAGGCCATGAATAAAAGAGTCCTACGATCGCAAAAAAGCCCCAAAAAATATACTGATGAAGAACGCCGGGAAAAAGGGAAAAAATATTGAAGAGGAGAATCATTCCAATACTTCCCAGAGTGATTCTGTACACAATCCTTTCCATGGAAGAATTTGCCCGGTAGTAGATCTTCAGTCTATTATCAATTTCTTTACCAAAGAAGTACCATTGACCACCCATAAAAAGCAGGTATACGAGTAGAATACCTGACTGAATAAGCAAGTTGAGGTCTTCCGTATCCTGTAACCATAAAGGTATCAACAGGAACGTAAAGTATATAAGTATCCGATTTATAAAGAATTTATACTTTAACTTTAAGTATTCCGACTTTTTTACTAAGGTTTTTTCCATAATACCCGACTAGTATAGTAAGGGTTGCAACACAACTCTTACCCAATCCTAATTTATCCTAATCCCAAAGCCCCCTACCCAGGGGCTTTTTTTATTGTCTCCAAATTATAACCCACAATCTACCCTATTGCATCAAATTCTTAGTATGCTAAAATTTAGTGAGTGCCCGAAGTGCGCATGAAGCGCTTCCAGCAACTCATCAGGAGGATGTTTGGGTATAGCATTTGGTTCCATTAACTCTGGACTTCCAAAGAATATTGTTCAGCAAATACTAGAGGCTGAAAAGATTCCAATACAAAAGATGGAAGCCCGTAAAGGGAAAATTGAGAACAAGAAAACATTGTTAGCAGACCTAATGAAGCGAGTTGAAAACTTGCGAGGGACTATCTTTGCCAACAAATCCCAAAGAAGTTTTAGAGAATTTTCCGTTAATGTTTCAGGTGATGGTATTGCCGCGAATGTAGACAAAAACGTAGCAGAGCCTGGTACTTATCAAATTGAAGTTCTACAGCTTGCTCAAAAATCATCTGCAATTTCAAATGGTGTCGAAGACAAAGATGAAACATATATTGGAGTAGGATACCTGCAATACGAATTACCTGATGGAACAACAAAAGAAATTTATGTAGATGAAGATAACTCATCCCTATCTGGTATTGCCAAACTGATTAATGGTCAAGATAGCAACGGGATGAGAGCCAATGTCGTCAACTCTGGTGACGGTTCAGACGAGCCATGGAAACTCATTATTACCCTTCAAGAAACTGGGGATGAGGCTAAGGCAACCTTTCCAAACCTCTATCTTGTAGATGGTGAAGTCGATATCTGGTTTGATAATGAAAGAGCTGCACAGGATGCCAAAATAAAGCTCGATGGCTTTGAACTTGAAATTCCTGGTAATAAAACTTCTGACCTTATACCTGGAGTTACAATTGATCTAAAAAAAGCACAAGTTGGTGATGAGATCACGCTTGATATTAAAGAAGATACTGCGGCGATGACGACAAAAATCGATGATCTCGTAACAAATATAAATGAGGTTATATCATTTATTAAAGAGCAAAATGCAATGGATGAAACCACAGATACATCTAGAACTCTTGGTGGTGATATAACCCTACAAACGCTAGAGAGTAGATTAAGAAGTACTGTCTTTATGGGTGTTAAGACTGACGCTGGATCGAAACGAATTGGAGACCTAGGTTTAACCTTTCAAAGAGATGGGATGCTTAAACTAGACAAAGATAAATTCCAAGCTGCTCTAGATGATAATCTTGAAGTCGTGAGTCAGGTCGTAAACGGACAGTATTCAATAAAAGATGGAAAGATAAATGGGTTCATTGATAACTTAGACAAACTAGTAAGTGATGCGCTTAAAAAGCCAGGTGGAATTCTAAGTTCTAGAAAAGATGGGCTAGATACTCAAATACGTCAGATTGATAGAAGAATTGAGAGTAAAGAAAGACAGATTAAAAGAAAAGAAGAACATTTAAAACAAAAATTTGCACGATTAGAAGAAACAATATCAAAAATAAAAACCCAAGGGAGTGGACTTGCCGGCCTAGGTGGCGGCGGGAACCCAGTTCAACAATTAGGGTAAGGAGTAAACAATGAGTTATGGTTTAGGTGCGTACAAGAAAACTTCGGTACATACTGCTAGTAAAGAACAAATTTTACTTATGCTGTATCAAGCGGCAATTAAGAATTGCAAAAAAGCCATTGAGGGTATCGATTCGCAGGACATAAAGATGAAAGGTGAGCACATCGGGAAACTGCAGGATATTGTGATCGAACTTAACAACTCTTTAGACTTTGAGGTTGGCGGAGATATTGCGAGAGAGTTATCTTCTCTCTATGACTATATTTTACACTCAAGTACTCAGGCCAATATAAAGATAGAGAAAGAGCCACTTGAGGGATGTCTTAATGTATTAAGAACTCTATACGATGGATGGTCTCAAGCCATAAAGTCACTAAAAGTTAATAACGATAAAACCGGGAATGCATAATGATAGAAACACAGAATAACTTAATTGAATTTTTAGATAAAGCTTACAAGCTTACTACTGAGGCACTAAAAGCAGTTCAGGACAAAGATTTTGATGAGCTAAATGACATCTTATCTAATAGAGAGCGAGCAGTAAATATCGTACTAAGTATGAGTGAAAGACTTTCTTTACACCAAAAAGAAATTACTCATACTGAAGAGGTTATCGCTTTTAATAACCAAGTTAGTCAGGTGCTAGACAAAATCAACCAAATGGATGAAATTATAACTAGCTGCCTTCAACATGAAAAAACTTTAACTCAAAGTGAAATAGCAGATACACATAAAAATAAAGAAAGTTTTAAGGGATACAATTTAAATAATATAAAATAATATAAAAGATAATAACACTTAAGCTCGAAGGCTCGATTATGGAAGAACGAAACTCTCGATATGAACTACAACAATCACGTAATGGATTAACAGTTCCTGTCATCAACGAAGTATTTTTACACTCAATTTACAACCCTATTAAAGAGGCTGAAGCATTTGCAGAAACTCATTCGAAAAGTCTCGCCTACAAAGATAAAATAATCGTATTAGGACTAGGTTTCGGGTATCATGTAGAGCAATTAGCTAAAATTTTAAATAGAAATCATAATTCGTTTGAAATTCTTATTGTCGAGCCCAATAGTAAGCTTGTAGATGACTTTATAAGTACTAGAGGCTTCGAAGATAAAAATATTAAAATAATAAATGCTCCAAATGTAACAGATCTTTTTGGAAGCCTAGACTTCGTTTCTTACTTGATGCAAAAGCCAGCAATCATTAAGCATGATGCATCTTTTATCTTAAATCAAGAATACTATACCCAGCTTCTTTCATATCAAGCTCCAAAACAAATAAATCAGTTCGGCACTATATTAAGTGAAAACTCAAAAAATTTATTCTCAGAGCGCTCTGCAAATACTGTTAATGACTATATTGATTCAATTAAGTCAGAAAAAAGTATCAGGAACAGAAATGAGTTCCTACTTTTGGCCATAAATGAAATAAGAACGACAACGGTTCAAGGAAAATAACATGAAAAATATAATAATTTTAAACTTAGGATCTCAGAAAGATATTATTGAAAGTTCATATCTTACCTCTTCAATTGTTTCAGAACATCCTGACCACAAAATTGAAATGCTAGTAGATAGTGCAAATGCTGAAATCGCTGAAATCGTAAGTGGTGTCCATAAGGTACACACTATTGATACGACTAAAATCAAGCAAATCTTTGATACTCCCCTATATTCTGAAGCTTTTGCAATTAATGAGTTTGTAGATTCATTAGATGAAATTTTCACAAAAAACTGGGATTATGCATACAACTATAGCAACGACTCTGTAAGCTCTTACCTGATAAGTGCAGTGGACTCCCATCAAAAAATCGGTACGTATATCAGTAATAATGGTGTTGCAAGAACGACAAACAAGTGGGCAACTTATCAAAATGCAGTTGCACCAATGCAAGCACGTCCAGTAATTGATCGTGTAAACATGAGAAATCACATCGCTGGAACTCCTGTATACCTCGAGGAACAACGTATAAAGATGAACGGTGAATATACAGCTGTCGCAACTCAAAACTTTGCTCGTATTAGACAAATGAAGGGTTCTTCAGCAACTTTTATCGTTGGGATAAACTTAAATGAAGGTTCAGATGGTTATGTAATGGGTAGTAATACTTATATGGAATTACTTGAAGCGATCGAAGAATCAGAGAATTTCAAAGCAGTTTTACTTCTAGATGGCAAAAGCTATCAACGAGAAACAGTTAATGAACTTAATGCTAAGTTTAAAGATACATTAATATCAATTAACGTTGAGACAGTTGCACTTCCAGCAGTTCTTTCTAATCTAGATATTTTAGTTTCAACTTCAAATACCCAACTTGCGATTGCTGATGCAATGGAGACTAAGTGTATAGAAATTAGAGACTTTACGTCGAAGAATTTTATTCCTGTCTGTCATACTAATGATAACTATATTATTCAATCTAAAGACGAGAGTAACATGGCAAATGATATTATTCTTGCAATTAATGAAGAGTTAGAAACAGAATTGCCAATTACAACTCTAAGCTCTGCCAACCCTACCTATAAACTTATTCAAGATGAGTACGGTGTTACTCAATCTCAGATAAGAGGTGAGTTGGATCTTTTTTCTGAGCTATCATTTCACTTAGAAAGGTCTATTACACTTGAAAACTTAGGATACCCACATAATGCTGAACTTGTTGAGCACGTTAAATTAAACTCTGACGATACTCAGCTTTCAACATTTGTTAATGAGATGAAAGAAGAACTAACCGACACAGTAAAAGTGCTACTTTCAACTTTAAGATCGCTCAAGGGTATGAAAAACTCTGAGAGTAATCTCAACTCATTCATTGGCCATCTTGATACACTAATTGCTATAGGTCGTAATGATACTATTATTGCCTCGACAGTTAGGTTTTTCGAGGGGCGAATTGAGAATATAGAAGCCGTAGATATGGATGCTAATATTAAGGCCATCGAATCTAATCTATTTCAATTAAAATCAGAACTTCAAACGATTACAACACTGTTAACTGAGCTTTCAGTAAGATCAGATAAGAGTTCTTCAGCTCAAGTAAGGAATACAACAGCTGAAGCTTAATATATTTTAAATAGGAGGTGCTTGTGAGTATTCAGGAAGAGATTCACAATGCCATGAAAGAGATTCAAAAAAAGATCAATGCTAAAGAACAACTCTCACGAGATGAAATTGAAAGCTTGTTCTTAACTTCGCTCATTGAAGAGGAGGGGTAGATGCAAACTCAAAAAGTGGCCATCTTACAACTAACTCGTATTGGCGATTTGATTCAAACCTACCAAGCGACAAGACAGTTTAAAGCTGAAAACCCTAATACTCACGTGACACTAATCGCTCGCAGAAAATTTGCGTCTGGAATCATGTTTCTATTAGAAACTTTGTTCGATGACATTATTCTTTTCGATACTCAGGAATTTTTCAAAGAAAAGAACTTTAAAAGTGCAAAGGGTAATGTTTCAGATTTTATTTCCAAGATCACTACGACTGAATATGATTTCTTAATTAACTTATCTTTTAACAAAAGCTCGAGTTACTTATCTACTCTTATAAATGCAAAAGATAAGTTTGGACTTCACAGAAATGATGCAGCTGAAATTGCTGTAAATGATAGATGGAGTCAGTTTGTATATTCAAATGTTATGAATTCAACAAACACGCCCTTTTCCCTAGTAGATATTTACCGTTATATATTTGGTTGTAATATAACCCACGTTTTATCTCATGATCCAGAGATTGATAAGCGTTCCAAAAATATTGTTATTCATCCCTTTGCTTCCCAAAAAAAGAAACGTTGGGGTGCCAATAAGTGGACTGAGCTTCTTTTTAAGTTAGCAAGTGATTTTAGTGACTATCAATTTTATATTGTAGGCTCTCCGCAGGATAGTCATGATGCTAGTAGACTACTTCAATCACCAGCACTTCAAAAGTATTCCAATAGATTTCACGATCTCACTAAGGGTAATTTAATATCTGATTGTTATCAGCTTCTAATGGACTCTCGCCTCTTTATTGGCCACGACTCAATGGTTTCTCACCTTGCAAGTGAAACATTAACACCTGCACTTATATTATCTCTTGGGACTGTTAGGCCACATGAAACCAGTGCTTACTCTGAGTATGCAGTAAATATTGCACCAAAAAATAAATGTTTTCCTTGTACGGTACAGGAATCATGTGAATTACTACCTTGTCATAATAGTATCAATCATCAGCTCGTTAAAACGATTGCAAAAGAAATGTTATATGGAAATAAAATAAACCAAGACTTTTTAAAGGCAAAGCTGACACCGTTTCATCTAAATTCAGTTAAAATATATACTTCTTCATTTAATGAAAATACAGGTTTAGTACTTTCTGAAATTACTGAAAACTATAAGTCGTTAAGTGAAATTTTCAAAGAGTATTATAAAGTTATTTGGCAATATTACTTAAGGGATACTGATGTAAACGTAGAACTCCCTCATATGAGTGAGGATACTGCTTCATCACTTTATAATTATAGTGCAGGTGTTCAGTACCTTTATGAGCTTTATAACTTTGGTGTTAAGTATTCAAATAAGATTATTCATGAAATTGATCAAAAAGATACAAACTTCAAAGAGGTTCAAGACTGTATAAACAAACTTGGTGAGATTGATCAATTATGTAGTATTACAAAGAAGAACTACCCTCACCTGACTCCTTTGGTCGATTACTTTTATGTTAACAAAGCTAATGCGTTAGGTAATAATATAGAAGATATCAGCAAACATAATTTATTGAACTATTATGATGCTTCCAATCTTGTGGCCGTTCTTAGTGACTTTATAGAAAAATCTGTAAAGCCATATGTTCGACAGCAAGAAGTAAACAAGGATGTTTAAGGTTTAATCATGGCAACTATTGAAGTAAATAATCAAAGAATTGATTTTAATGAACAGAATTACCTGAACTTAAAATCTCTGTTACCAAAACTTCAAAGACAGTTTCCAATTGATGAATTTAATATTGGCGCCTTCAAAGTCAATGGACAGAATATTGATATTCACAGTGAGCACCCTTCCCTTGTAAGACCAATAGAACATAAAGATCATATTGAAATACTATTCCAGCAATTTGCACCTCAGACTCACTCCGTAGTATTGGAATTATCCAGTCTTACAGATAAAATAATTTCAAAGATTGAAATCTGCACAGATTTTTATAAAAGTGAGGATGACTTAACGGCCCAACTTCACCTTGGTCAAATTATAGATGCCGTAGATATATTCATTCACACCATTTCTCATATCCTAAAAAATGGAATCGATTTAGCTGAACTAGAGGAGTCTGTACCGGTCAAAGAATTACAGATTCACCTTCTATCCGTCTTAAAGGCGATCAGTAATGCCCACAATAAGTCCGACCTGATTATGCTTACAGACTTGCTAGAATATGAGCTTAAAGATAATCTAACTCAGTGGAAGATACTCATAATACCCATTCTAAGAAATCAAATGCGTTAGACCATAAAGTCTATCTAGCCCCTTCAATAAAAAATTTGCCACAGTTTCAATTTTTAAAGGATTATCTTTGCCTAGATGAGACAGAGGCTTCAATCAAAGTAGATTTTAATCAAAGTAATTACGTTATTTCAAACATCAATACAAAAAGTACATTTGTATGTTCAATGAAAAACATGACCACGTATTTACAGGACAAAGTATTGATAGGACACCAACACTTCTCAGATATTGATTTTAGCAATACCATTAGTAAAAATCCTAAGCCGAATTCTCTAGAGATAATTTTTGCAAAGTCTTCTAGTATCCAAGAGTACATACAGCTGATTCTTGCAAAAACAAAGTTATCTGTTTTCTCAACAGTCCACCTCTTCATTCATCCAAGAGGTAAGAATATGGCCTATCATGAGACATTTGGTCGTTCTTCACATCAAAAGGGCTTAGTTCAGACAGAGGATTTCTTTGAACTATATAATGCAATTAAAAAGTCAAAAGAAAGAACTTTTGGACAGTCCTCTTTTAAAGCTTCAAAGTATAATATAATTGGAACCTGTGTTGGAAGAGAGTTCACCTTAACAAATCACGATGTCATCCTTTTTTTCTCGCGTAATGATATGATTCCAATGGAATATCTCGAAACGACACTTTTTGAAAATGAGTTTTACAATCTTGTTAATCATATCAATGTTTACATCTCTAACAAAGAGGCGATTAACAACATAAGTATTTACACTGATCTATTTGATAATATTTTAAATGTTCCTCTTAATAAAAATTGGAACGCTAGTGTTGAGAGTGCAATAGACCTACTGCAAGTGGAAACATATAATGAAGCGGAGATAAATCATCAAGAGCGAATTTCTCTTCTAGGGGACCTTCTAAATACTCTTCGACATGAACTATCCAATCCACTATTTGGTCTGCAACTAAGTGCTGAGGTTTTAAAGTTTGAGCAGCTTGATAGTGAGCAAGAGATGTTTCTTGGTCAAATTGAAAAATCTATTCGTAGATCTCAAAAAATAATCGAGAATTTCTCTGAATTTTTCAGTGATAATTTAGAGCAACGTGAATTTGATCTTATTGAATTAATTGAAGAAGTTTTCACACTTACCAAGAGTGAATCAAGGGCCATCTCAAAAAATTTATACCTTGATAACACTAGAGTCTCAGGAGATCTAAAGTATTCCATACATGGTCACCCAACATCTATAGCTCAAATATTATTTAATTTAATTATAAATAGTGTTCAGGCCATTAAAGAAGGTAAGACAAAAGACCCAGCTATTAACATTTATCTATCTGAAGAGCCTGCTTTTTTAAATGTTAAAGTTGTGGATAACGGACCTGGTGTCCTATTAGAGCATCAAAAAGATTTTTTTAAACCTTTTTATACAACAAAAGTAGACGGTACTGGTCTTGGACTTGCGATTTGTTTGAACTTAGCAAAAAAAATTCAGGGTGATTTATCATACAAGCCCACCAAGACTGGATCTATATTTGTACTAAGGATTCCTAAGTGAAGATACTTGTAATTGAAGATGAGATTCTTATTCAAAAGTCATTACAAAAGCTTTTAGAGCTTAAAGGTTGCTCCGTGACAGCGACAAGTATGGGAAGAGAGGCAATCCAGCTTATTCAGAACAACTCATATGATCGAATTATCTGTGATCTAATGCTACAAGATATAACGGGCTTTGATATTATTGAGGAATCTAAGTCCCTATACTCAAGTCATGAAATTGCAGAGAAGTTCATTATTATAACTGCATATTCATCCCCACAAGTTATTGAGAATGCTCAAAAGTACTCTTGTAAAATACTAAATAAACCTTTTGAGGACATACATTCTGCAATAAATTTTTTTATAGGTAACAAAGATGAAAAATAAAAATTTAAAAAAGATTGGTATTATACTTAAGCCTTCACACTTTGATGATCTACCAAATATTCTTACCAACCTTTTGCGTTGGCTTTTTCGAAGGTCTAAAGAGATATATATCTTAGAAAAAGAAGAGTCCCGTCTTGAAGGCTCACTATCCAAAAAATTATTATCAAATGTTCACTTTGTTGATGAATCCTATTTATTTAATGATGTTGATATTATTCTTTCACTTGGTGGCGATGGTACCTTGCTTGGAGTAGCTAGAAAAGTATCCTCTAAAGTTCCTGTGTTTAGTGTTAATCTTGGCCGTCTTGGCTTTATTACAGAATTTAGCAAAACTGATTTCTATGAGAAGTTAAACGTCATCTTTCTTGGTAAATACGATATTATAAAGAAAAATCTCTACAGTATGGCCGTAACTAATAAATCTAAGAAAAAATCAAAAGAATATTTTTTTAACGATATTGTTTTTACAAAAAACGATCTGGCGAGGATGTTTACTCTCTCTGTTGAAACAGAGAATGAGCATATCTTTAATCTTTCGGGTGATGGTTTAATCATTAGCTCGACCTATGGATCTACAGCCTACTCACTCGCAGCTGGTGGGCCAATAGTACATCCCGCGGTAAAGGCCTTAATTCTCACACCTATTTGTGCACATAGTCTAACTCACAGACCTTTAGTTATTCCCGATAATGAAAAGTTGAAAGTTACTGTAATTGATAAGATTGACAGTGTTTCTGTAACAATGGATGGTCAAACTTGCGTTCACTTAGAACCAAGGGATATAGTAACAATTAAGAAAGAAAGCTCAAAGGCCATCACTCTTATTAAAAATTCAGAAAAATCTTACTTTCATACTTTGAAAGAGAAATTTGTTCATGGTAGAAGAGAAGTATACTAGGAGATATGTATGTCAGAAAAAACTCAGATGAAGTTAGATAAGATTAACTTAAAAAACTTTGCCACTTTTGAGGATCAAAATATACATTTTGATGATCATCTTAACACTATTGTTGGTGAAACTGGATCTGGAAAAAGTCTCATCCTGGATGCAATACAAATTGTTCTCGGTGCAAGAACCGATAAGAAGCTGGTTCGATTTAATTGCGAGTTTTCTATACTTGAAGCGCATTTTGTAACAGAATCAAATTTTATAAAAAATTATTTTAATGAAATCGGATATCCATTTGAAAATAATGAAATTGTAATCAAAAGGATTATGTATTCAAATGGTAAGTCTAAGTCTTTTCTAAATCATCAATCTTGTACAAAAACAACTTTGAGTGATTTTTCTCGTAGATTTGTAGACCTCGTTGGACAGTTTGAAAATCAAAAATTGCTATCTAGCGAATATCAAATTTTACTACTTGACCATTATTCAGGCGCCCATGCTCTACTCCATGATTACAAAGAAAGTTATGCTGAATTAACACAACTTCGAAAGAAACATACTACAATGGTTAATGACAACCTCGATCTCTTTCAAAAATTAGACTATATAAATTTTCAAATCTCTGAGTTTGAAAAAATTAATCCATCAATTGAAACAGAAAATGATCTCTTAGCTCAAAAAGAAAAGTTTCTTAAAGTTCAAGAAAACATAGAGTCGATTAAAGTCATAAATCAAATATTTGAAGGAGACGAGTCTTCAAGTGGAATTTTTGATCTCATAAACAAAATCAAACGGAGTCTTGATCAAGGACTTCTTGACGAAGATCACCACAATAAATTAGCTACAGCGGAAGAATATCTGAATGATGTGAATTATAAACTAAACAATGCTAACCTTGATGTTTCAGAAGACTATGATTACGATCAAATTATGCACGAACTAGATCTTTACCAAAAGCTCAAACGTAAATATCAAGTAGACACAGATCAACTTCAAACAATTCATGCTGACTTTATTAAATCTCGTGATGAAATCTTAAGTTATGATCAAGATCTTACTCTTCTTGAAAAAAAAATATCTAGCCTTGATGAGGAGTGCCAGAGAGTTGCTCAGTTACTTCACGATAAAAGAGAAACCTTTTCAGCTCACCTTTCATCTGAATTAACGGATCAAATCCGATTACTAAAAATGAATGGTGCAACAATTGATATCAAAGTAGAAAAAACAAAAGAACTATCCTCCACCGGCTTCTCATTGGTAAAGTTTACCGCTGAGACTAATCCAGGAGAGGGCTATTATTTGATTAAAAATATTGCATCTGGAGGTGAGCTTTCAAGAATACTACTAGGCCTTAGAACAATTTTATCTTCAAAAGATTCGATTAGTATTTTCTTGTTTGATGAAATTGATACCGGTATTGGCGGAGAAACGGCACTCGCTGTTGGACAGGCCCTACAATCAGTTGCTAATGAATCACAAGTTATTGCTATCTCTCACCTTCCTCAGATTGCATATTTTGCAAATCATCTGGTTAAGGTAACTAAGAATATTGTTGAGAACGATAGTATTGAGAGAACAATTTCAATGGTTCAAGAATTTACTGGGGACACAGTTCAAGCTGAGGTTCAGACTATGAATCCGCTTCAATAGAAAGTTCGACCTTCTCAAATGATTCTCCATTAAAGGCAAGAAAATGCTTGTCTCTTATTGGAAAACCACAATTCACATAAATTGTTTCATCTTCGAACGTATGAAATGCTTTTATATGTGTATGACCTGCAATAACACCCTGAATATTCTTTTCTTTGATTAGTGCTTTTGCTCCTTCAATATATCGACCTTCCATCACCTTTTTATCAAAACTCTTCTTACCTCTTCTTTTCGAATCCTTGGCAGCTGACTCTCCAAGCTTTTTAATTAGTTTATGAGTTAATATATTTGATACAAAGAAAGAAAAGATACTCGAAGTATAAACTCGGTGCCATCGCTTGAAATATTTATTATGATAATCAACTTCATAGCCGTGGCAATAATAGTATTTTTTATCATTTAAAATGATGTCCTCACCTTTAAGTAAGTAGTGAAAAGATCCTCTTGTTGTTTTCTCCGAAATATAGCCTGTAATGATTTTTTTAAAGTGAAAATCATGGTTTCCTTCAATGAAAATTACTTCTTTTCCAGAATTAACTAAATCAATAATACCGTTAAAAAATGCTGGATATTCTTCTATATATGATTTATGTTCGCCAATAAGGACTTCAAATATATCACCAAGAAAAAAGACTTTATCACTCTCTTGAGTTGTTTCGTGACTTAAAAATGCTTCCAGGATTTTACTTCCCTTGTCACCTTCGTGTCGGATGTGAATATCTGAGATAAATGAACACTTCATAGTTTGATTATACCAGAAGTTCTAGATTTGAAAATTAAATAGCTTCATCAAAGTCGATATAATCAAATACATATTTATCAATATAGCGTTTAGCTTCTGTATCGAGATTCATGTAATTTAAGCATATCTTATAATTCTTATAATGTAGTCCATTTCTTGCGTCTGGCTCTACCTCTAAGATATTGACAACTTCTGCATCCATTTTAAACTCTTTCTCGTTTATCTTTAAGGATACTTCATCTATTTTATCTTCAATTGCAAAAAATTTTGTTTCAAGTTTACTAATTAGAAACGATGCTCCTCCTGAGCTTATATCAAAACAATTCTTTTTAAAGTTATGAGTGGCAGCTTTGTGACCGTGATTTTGCTTTTTGAAACTTAATTCAGTCTGCATTCCACTCTCAACAAACAACCTCATGTTTTTTCTTCTATCAACTTGTGCGATCATATCCGGTATCTTCACCCTTAAATCGCCACTCAACTCTATTTGTTTTACTTCTGCCTGAAATAAAACCATATCATCTGGTAAGTAGAAGTTTAGATTTTCAGCTCCAGCTGCAAGTTCACCAAGTCTTTTGTTCTCTGATGCACCAATTGCTTTTACTACTATTTCATTTCTAAACTTTCTTATTATATGGAAAGTAACATCTACTGTGATCTTCTTTCCGGCAACTATCTTCCACCCTACAACTGGTTTCTCATTAATCTTTGTATTATTAATGATGCTAAATATGGCCCAATCGTTAGAATTTTTTTTCAAAATGTTCTTATTTTTTTGGTTCATATTATAGCCTAGCCCGTTATAAAAATTGCCTCTCTACTTTCTTCTTGAACATAGAGAGGCGGGGCTTAAGATCGACAAAGTATAAATACAATGTCTATTTTCTTTAAGTTAGGCATCTAGAAACCTAGATGCCAACCGCTTATTCTCTACTTACCTGATGAATTATCCAATTAGTCTTAATGCGCTATTTGGAATGTTATTCGCTTGTGCTAAAGATGAGATCCCAGCTGACTTCATAACATTGTTAGATGCTAATTTAGCTGACTCGTGTGCGATATCTACATCTTCAATTTGACTTCTAGCTGATTCAGTATTTACCGCTGCAGTATCTAAGTTTGTTATAGTTGACTGTAGTCTTGATTGTATGGCACCAAAGTTGGCCCTAAATCCTGCTACAGAGTTAATTGCTTCATCGATTCGTTCAAGGTTTTCATTTGCACTGTCTTTATCAGTAATGCTTGTACCCTCGATTTGTAGATTTTCTGCTGTGGCATTAGTTGCTTGAGCATCAAAAGAAATTCTATTCTCTTCTCCTGCATAAGCACCGACATGAAAATCCATAACTCCATTTTCATTTTCTCCAGTTAACAACTCTGATCCTGAAAATGTTGTTGTTTTAGATATACGATCAACTTCTTCTACTAGTTGTTCATACTCTAAATTGAGATAACCCCTTTCTCTTTCACCAACAGTATCTGAAGCTGCTTGGATTGATAGTTCTCTCATTCTTGTTAAGATGTTTGTTGATTCATCTAGTCCACCCTCTGCAACCTGTACCATTGATACACCTGCACTGGCATTTCTCTTTGCCATTTGTAGACCTCTGACCTCTGCTTCCATCTTTTTTGCAATCCCTAAACCTGCAGCATCATCTGCTGATTTAGTAATTCTTTTCCCAGATGATAGTTTTGCATAACTTTCATCAGTCTTTGAAGACGCTTTACTCAGTTCTTTCTGCACCATAACTGACGCAATGTTTGATTTGATTCTTAAGCCCATTGTTACTCTCCTTTGTAAGATTAATCATTAAACTTACTTATTGTTACCGATAGTTGACAATAACCATCAGGCAAGTAACCTATCGTCGCAGTCGGGAATTACTTTAGCTTTTCTGGCATCATTCTTGACAGAACTAGTCAAACTCTCATAAAAACGATGTGTTAGGGTGGTATGAAATTTGATTTTATTTGATTATATTGGTCGGATTATGACTTTATTTTAGAAATTGTACCTGTTGTAGAGAATCCATCGATAAAGTTTAGCGACTTAACCTCTCCGCCTGCAGCAAGAACGATATCCGAGCCCACTATCTGGTCAACGGACCAATCTCCACCTTTAACAAGCATGTCAGGCATAGCCTCTTTAATTAGATTATAGGGAGTATCTTCTTCAAAAATAACAACTAGATCTATCGCCTTAAGATTCTCTATAACAAACTTTCTATCAGCTTCACTATTAATAGGTCTCTCAGAGCCTTTCAATCTTTTTACACTGGCATCACTATTGAGACCTAAAATTAAAAAGTCACCTTGAGATTTCGCTTCATTTAAATAAGCGACATGACCTCTATGCAAAATATCAAAGCAGCCGTTTGTAAAAACAACTTTTTTGTCTGGGTGATTTTTTTTAAATTCTCGAAGTTTATCTATTTGAAACATAAGATCTAGTTAGCATATTATCTATTCTTAGAAGTGCAGGTAAACCAATTAAAGGAATACTCATCATAGTGATTAATGCTCTCAAAAATGTTTGTACAATGCTGACTCTTGCCTGCGTAGACTCGACCTTAATGCCAATGATTTTTTTTCCTAGAGTTGAAAAACGAGTCATATCCAGTAGTGTAAAATAGAATAAATAAAACATTCCAAATATACTTATAAAACTAACTTGTAATTCATCACTGAGCATAAAGAGGTTAAGTGTTTCCAAAGGAAGCTCAGCAAAAACTAATATAGACGCAATAGTAAAAACCATAACAGTTAAAAGTAATGATATATCAATAAGCCAAGCAAAAAATCTATAGTGTAGTGGAGACATAAGTGAAGTCTGTACAGATTCAGCAGAGTTTTCTCCAATGATTAAGTCACTAACTTCAGACTCCTCGTTGGTTACATCGTAAAAGGCTGAGAGCTCACCCATATGTAATGGCTTCTCCATAGACTTTGATTCTGCTTGAAGAGACTTTACACGGTTAACCATATCTGTTTCAAGACTAGCTTGCTGAGACTTCATATTGACCTCTACCGAAGCTTTCTCTTTTAGAGAGTGATGAAATCCTAAACCATCAGTGATAGGCTTGAAATCAAGGTCATCAAAAATGTTATCTATGTCGCTATTTTTATTATTCATAATATATTCCTCTTAATGTAGATTCTCATATTTACTACAAAGCATCAATATTTGTTATTTTACTCAAAGCATAACCCGACGCACAAGCAAATGCCGTTGGTGCCCTTAAAATGTATGATGGGAAGTTTACTGTTTCTATACTTGGTACATTCTGAAGACTGGCCTCTTCCTCTTTACTCAGACCTCCCTCAGGTCCAATTATAAGTAAGATATCTTTTTCGAAACAGCTCTCTTGCCTAAGGTTTTGCTTTAGAGAGAAATACATTTTTACATCATGCTTAAGTTCTTGAATGGCTTCAAAGTCGCATTCAATGATTTTAGGTAAGAACGGATTATTTGATTGTTCAATACCTGCTATCAATAACTTCTTAGTTCTTTCTTCTTTTATATCGTATCGCTGGGAGTACTCTGTATTCACTAAATAAATATTTCTAATACCAACTTCACAGGCCTGTTTTAGTACAAGGTCCATAGCATCTTTTTTGAGTTTACCAATAAATAGGTCTATATGATGCTTCTTCTTATGTTCTATGACTGACTTAATACTTAAAACAACAGATCTTCGACCAAGTTCTTCGATAAGAATTTCAGCTGTGACTCCCCTACCGTTTAGTGCAAGCAAGCTTCTCTTTTCTTTTACACGTAAAACATTAATCAAGTGATGAGCTTCACTGCCTATTAGCTCAATCCGATCTTGCTCATTAAATGATGTATCTAAATAGATTGCTCTCAAGCTTGCCCCATAATGATTGCAAGCCAATCACCTTTATAGATTGTCTCTATATGTTTTAGGTTAGGATTCTCTTCAAGGTATCTATCGACAACTTCGTCCTCTTGCCCATTAAGTAGTCCTGATAAGATGATTTGCCCGCTAGGGTTGAGACAAGTGACTAGATATTTTTTTTCCAGTAACAAAACATTTTGTAATATGTTTGCAAAAACTAAATCATACTTTTTATCAATGGACCTTCTATCACTAGGAAGAAGAAGATTTATATTTTTTTCCTGCAGCTTATTTAGCTCTATATTTTGTTTTGTATTTTCTATCGCCTCTGGATCAATATCATAAAGATCAACTTCTAAGTTTGGCTCAAAAAGCAATGTTGCAAGACCTAAGATCCCGGAGCCACAGCCAAAGTCTAGGCATGATTTAATATTATCTTTCTTATATTGTGTATAAAGCTTTAAACAGAGAAACGTTGTCTCATGACTTCCAGTACCAAAGCCCATTCCAGGATAGATATAGATTTGCTTATGCGCTTGTGATTTATAATCTTCAACATTCCACGAGGGTATTATTTCAAGCTCTTCTGAAACTAAGATTGGAGCATATGTTTTTTTCCACTCTTCGTTCCAATCAACAGCATCTTCAGCGACCAAATGAAATGTTTGATTTTTCTTATTCAATAAATTTAAAAAGCTTAGTGCCTCATCTTCAGTATTAAAGTAGTACTTTTTAAGGTTGCCTTCAGTGTAAAGAGTATCTTCAACTTCGTAGATAACAGTTTCTGGGACGTCTCCACCAGAATAGGATCTATCACCCAATATTGAATCCACCTTCTCTTCATCAATACTAAAGTCTTCGACACCGGTAGAGCCAAAGTCTTTAGCGGCCATATGATCTATCTCGGCCTCTATCTCAGAATCTATATATCCCTTTAAATAGTAGTATTTACTCATAGTTACGGTTTATAGCTAAGATTCTCCTCTCTGCCTATATGCCTATGAAAAACATATAATATTTTCTCTAAATCGTTTCAACTTTTGTATAATTGTGGTACTAGCTATGTATCTATAATTACAGGAGTTTTTGTGTATATAATTGGTATTGCCGGCGGATCGGGTTCAGGAAAGACAACTTTTGCCCATAAAGTTCAAGAGAGAATTAATGATAAAGACTCTGTCATATTATCTATGGACTCTTATTACTTAAATGAACTCCCAGAAAGCATTAAGACTGCGAAGGGAAATTTAAACTTTGACCATCCTCATGCTTTTGATTGGGAGCTTTTAAATCTCCATATTTCTGAACTTAAAAAAGGTAATGATATTTGCGTTCCTGTCTACGATTTCAAAACTAACTCTCGAGATGAAGAGATTGTTACATTCTCTCCCAACAAGATTGTTTTATTTGAAGGAATCTTTTCACTGTTTGATAAAGATATTCGTTCGCTACTAGATATCAAATGTTTTCTACATGTAGACTCAGACATTAGGTTTACAAGACGTCTTCACAGAGATGTTAACGATAGAGGGAGATCTCTTGAGTCTGTAATCAATCAATACTATGAAACAGTAAGGCCTATGTATCAAAAATACCTTGAGCCTCAAAAACAATTTGCAGACTTTACTGTAGGCGAAGAAACCGATGTTGCAGCAGATATTTTAACTGCACGTATTCGAGAGCTATTAAATGAATAAGTCTGATTTAAAAATCTATCCGATGGGTGGTGTTGGAGAGATTGGCTCCAACATGACTGTTTTTGAAACTGAAAACGATTACCTTATTCTCGACTACGGTATTCTTTTTCCTTACGATGATTTTTTCGATATTAACTACCTGATTGTAGACACAACTCAACTTGATGAAGATAAACCGATCACATTATTTATAACCCATGGGCATGAAGATCATATAGGTGCCATTCATCACTTTCTTTCTGATTTTCCAGATGCAAAAGTTTATGCACCTAATTTTGCGAGAACATTAATTCTCAAAAAGTTAGAGCAAAGAAAGATGAAACGAAAAATCATTGAATACTTTGAGGATCATATAATTAAGGTGGATGACCTTGAAGTCCACCCTATACGAGTAACTCACTCTATACCAGATACTTATGGTGTCGTTATTAAGAATCCAAAACTAGATTTTGCAACTCTCTTTATTTCGGATTTTAAGTTTGACCTTAATCCGTCATTTGAACCTCCTTTTAATACTGCGAAGCTCAAGGAAGTCTATGAACCAGTAAAGAAGAGACTTGCAATGCTTGACTCCACCAACATAATGGTTCCTGGCAAAACCTTATCTGAAACAGACCTAATAGAGGATCTTGAAAAAATTATTGCGGAAGATGGCAGAGTTTTCTTTACACTTTTTTCATCAAATATTTTCAGAGTTCGAAATATACTAGAGCTTGCAAAGAAACATAACCGTAAGATTACGACTATTGGTCGCTCGGTTAATAGCTACCTTGAAGCTGCTTCAGAATCAAAATTAATTGATCTTGAAGAATTTAAAATCAAAGACCTTGATGCTGTCACGAATTACAACGATCCAAAATCTCTTTATATTGTAACCGGCTCACAAGGTGAGTTTCTAGGAGCTTCGAGACGTATTGTTAACGGTGATCAAAAGAATATTAAACTAAATGATAAAGACAGATTCGTATTTAGTTCAAAACCGATTCCAGGTAATGAAAAAAAGATTTATCGCATGTACAATGATCTTGCTGATCAAGGCGTTGAAATTATTACCTTCAAGGAAATGCAAATACATGCTTCAGGTCACCCTGCACAACAGGATTTATTAGACCTCCTGGGTTACATTTCTCCAACGGACTATACTCCAATTCATGGTGAAACTTATTTTTTACAAGCACATACTGAGTTTATTAAAAAGCACAGACCAAATATTAAAATACATCAACTTAAAAACTTTCAAGGACTCCTCTTAAAGAACAATGAAATTAAGTATTTTGATCTTCCAGAGAAAGACCCAATTCTTATTCATGGAAAAGGTATTGAAATTGAGCGAGAAAGAGTTAGTGAAAGAAGAAAACTTGCATGTAATGGTCTTATTGTTATCTCCATGAATCATAAATCCAAAAATATAACTATAACGACCAAAGGCTTACCTAAGCTTCTTGATCGTTACTATATTGATATAAAAGAGCTTGCCCATTTTACTGCCTTCTCTCAGAATAAGAACCGTGACCATGACTATACTATTGAACAAGTTCGAATAAAAACTCGTACCTTTTGTCATAATATTCTAGGCTATAAGCCAATAACAATTGTATCTATGGTTTAATATGCTTACCTTTTTTAAAAAAATTTTATTCAGACAAAAAATAGCAGCACAAAGCATTTGCTGTATTTGTAATAAGCAATTTTCTGATTCAGAGATGGTTACTATTGATACTCTTGCCTTGTGCCCTCCTGATAGTAACCTCTATAAAAATAGTAATTGGGAGCTTACAAAAGAGCTTCGTAGTGATCCAACTGACCCAGATAATGCTCTTCACATCCAAGAGCTAAAAGATCAGCTCGCGTCAGAAGGTAAACCTTCATATATAAAATCAGATTACTCTCAAGATTCTGAGGGGCATATTATCACGACATTTCAATTATTTAGTCTCTCAGAATAGTCTCTTTTTGCTCACTTTCTTTACACGGATATAAGATTTTCAACTTCTATTTATCAATTATAAGTATGTGAGATCATGGATTATATAATAATAAGGACTACCTATGAAAATGATTACTTTCTTTTGTTTATTACTAAGCCTCAATTTTGCCTTTGCGAGTGTTCCTGAGAGAGACTTAGAACTCACAGCCTGTTCAAATCGATATATTACAACAGACGGTGAGTTACTAAATATTCTTATGTCGACACAGCAGACTTTAAATACACTGACAGAACTCAAGGTAGATGCGATTTCAAGTCATCAAGTCCAACTAGCTGAATCTCTTAATTTGAGAATTAAAAACCTTACTTTTTATATGGATGGTATCGTTATTGAGTTCAAGAGAAGTATCGGTCATTTATCAACGAGAGAAGTCTCTAAGTTCAATCTTCTTTGTGATTACTTAAATATTTAAAAAAAGGGCCTCTTAAAAGAGACCCTCATTCACTATAAAATTTTATTCAATTTATAAGATTTGGCTCGGTCCATCTTTTCTTAAGTATGCCGGAGTATCAAATTCATCATCATCAAAGTTCATGAATCCTAGCTTTTCAGCAATTGATTTCGCTTTTGATGGTGTTTCACTTCTTGCTGGCTCAACTTGTGCTGGTGCCTGCTCTACAGTATTAGTTGCAGCATTTTTATAGCTATGTGCTGCATCTCTTAATGTATCAGAAAGTGTAGATCTTACGACAACTTGAGGTTGTTCAATAACTTCTTGTATTGTAACTTCCTCATTTACTATTCTTTGTTCAGTTACTTCTGATTCACCCATTGCACCCAAAAAATTATCAAGAGTACTTGTATTTGATGAAATTGTATCTGTGTTGTAAGTTTCTTCAACAATCGGTGCTCTTTCTCTTTCTCTTTCTCTTTCCACAGGAGCTGCCATTGTTGGAGCTACTGATTCAACAAAGACTTCTTCTCTTACAGGTTGCATAGGTACAGCAGCTGGAGCTGTTTCTATTGTAGGTGAGGCCATTGTGTAAATATCATTATCAACTCTTACTCTATCAGTGCTTCCACCAAGTCCAGTTGCAATAACAGTTACTTTTATTTCTTCACCCATATCTTCTTCAACAACAGTTCCGAAAATAATCTCTGCATCTTCATCAGCTGCTTCCATGATAAGAGTCATAGCTTCATTTGTTTCATGCATTGATAGTGTTGAGTTACCAGTAATATTAACAATAATTCCTGTCGCACCATCTATTGTAATATCTTCTAAAAGAGGTGAACTTATTGCATCAGTAGCTGCTTTAATTGCTCTATCAGGGCCTGTTGCAATACCAGTTCCCATTAGTGCTAAACCTTTGTTTGCCATAACTGTTGCAACATCTGCAAAGTCGGCATTAATAAAGCCCGTATTATTTATTAAGTCCGAGATACCTTGAACTGCGTGAAGTAAAACTTCATCTGCTTTTTTAAATGTATCTACTAGAGACAAAGACTCTCCAGCTAATTGGAGTAATCTTTGGTTTGGAATTGTAATAAGTGAATCAACACATTCTTCAAGAGTTTTAATTCCTAAAGCTGCTTGCTTCATTCTTTTACGACCTTCAAACATAAATGGTTTTGTTACAACACCAACTGTAAGAGCACCAAGCTCTTTTGCTAGTTTTGCAATTACAGGAGCTGCACCAGTTCCAGTTCCACCACCCATACCAGCAGTTACAAAGATCATATCTGATCCACTTATATATTCAGAGATTTTTTCATAGTCATCTAAAGCAGCTTTTCTTCCTACTTCAGGATTTGCACCAGCTCCAAGACCTTTAGTTAAATCCCCGCCTAATTGAATCTTAGTAGGAGCTAAACTCGCTGCTAAAGCTTGAGAGTCAGTATTGGCCACAATAAAGTCAACACCAGTTAGCCCTGATCTGATCATTGTATTGACAGCATTACATCCGCCGCCTCCAACACCAATCACTTTAATTTTTGCCCCAGTACTTACTTCTGAACCATCTTCGGCAATTTCAAACATAATATCCTCCAAAATTAAAATATTTCTTTAAATGCATTTTTTAATGAGTCAGAGAATCTTCCAAGAAGTGCTCCTCCCTCATAATTTTCACTCATATTCTTACTTGTTTTCTTGTTTGGCGCAAGAGTCGCCATATTTTCCGTGGCAGATTCTATAAGGAGTCCCAAAACTGTAGCAAATTTAGGGTCTTGCATCACTGTTGTCATGCCACCGAATGCTCTTGGGTAACCAACTTTTGTTGGTTTATCCATCAGATACTCTCCCAACTCAGCTAAGTCCCTGATAAGTGCTCCACCACCAGTTATTACATAACCACCAGTAACTAATTTATCTAAGCCTTTTTCTTCAATTTGATTTTTTATAACTGCAAATAGCTCTTCTGCTCTAGCACCTAGTACCTCTGCGACTTGGCCAAGTCTCACTTCTCGCGCCTTTGTTCCAGATAATCCATTAACGGTAATATGAGCACTCTGATTAAGTTTTTCTGATAATACGCTTCCGTGATTGATCTTTACACGTTCAGCTTCGTTATGTGGAATCTTAAGAGCTACTGCCAAGTCATTTGTAAAATGGTTTCCTCCAACAGGTATAATTTGTGAGTGAACAAGACTTCCGCTTTTCCAAACCGCAATATCTGTTGTTCCACCACCTATATCTATTAATACCACTCCTAACTCTTTCTCTTCACTAGTTAGAACAGAGCTTGAACTTGCTATAGGTTGTAAAATAATATCGCTGGCGGTGATTCCAGCAGCTTCAACACATTTTAATATATTTTGTATTAGGGGAATTTTACCTGTCACAATATGCACATGTGCCTCTAATCTAGATCCGCACATTCCAACAGGATCTTTTACACCCGTAGTACTGTCGACTCTAAACTCTTGTGGAATCACATGGAGCACCTGTCTATCACTTGGGATAAGAACCGCTTTGGCCGCTTCTAACACTCTATCTACATCTGCCTGTGTTATCTCTTTACCTTTTACTGCTACAACCCCTGAAGAGTTAAAACAATAAATATGGTTACCTGCAATTCCGATTGTAGCGGTGTGTACATTCTCAACACCTGCCATCAGCTTTGCATCTTCTATAGAACACCTAATAGATCTAACTGTTTTATCAATGTTAACGACTGAGCCTTTTTTAAGGCCGTGACTTGGATGTGACCCAACACCAATGATTTCAAAACCATTTTGATCTTGATATCCAATTGTAGTACAAACTTTTGTTGTTCCAACATCTAAGGCAACAACTAAATTTTTTTCATTCATTTGAGAGTCCTTTCTCACTGCTTTTTATACGCAGCTACAGAATCATTCTGTAAAATACAATTGGCGCTATTTTGCACCTTATTAAAATTTTAGAATGCGATATGTAAGATGACAACTTTTTTTTAACACAGAGTGTTTTAGTCAGATTTTATCAGAGAACTTAACAACAATTTTTTTAGCGTTTGTAAGGTTAATGATGGCGGGTATAGTCTTCTTTTTAGACATATAAGTAATTATTTCTTCTAGTTTAACAATTTTTTCGTCCCATTCCTCTTTTCCAAGAAATGCACTTGATGGCTTGCGGCCCACAGACATAATAATTGTTAACTCTTTATTTTCATTAATGATAACTTCTGAGACTTTATTTACAAAGTTATCTCCAAGTTCATTTAATAAACTCGTAATCTTTCTATGTATATTTGTAGAAAGTAAATCTGCTGGTATTGCCATATGTGGCAATGATTTTGTTATTTTCTTTTCTGCCCTCATTAAGACTTCATAAGTAGGATCAAACAGTTTTCCATTATCTACCAAGATGGCGGTATAGTACTCTTCTCCATCCTTTTTATATATTTGAACTTTCATCAATGGCTTAGGACAATCAAAACCAAACTTTAGCATTTTATCTAAAGGGTTATACTTAATTTTATAAGATGATAGGTAGTATTTCTCTTCTAGTTTATCTCTAACAATTTTCTTTTTAATATCTAATAAGGATTTATTTTTTTCAAATTCTTTTATCAATGTAAGAGTTAATCTTCCAACCGCTTTTCCAGGACACTGACCAAATACTGTTCTATAATGTAGCTTATTTTCAAAATATTTTTTAGATGCACCAAACGAGTTTGAAGCTGAAAAAATGAATATAAAACTTAAAACTATCTTCATCCTATAATTTTAATGAATTTTTACTTCTAATTCAAATTTTTGCCCAGAATACCTTTCAATTTCTTTTTTTAAGTTATCCACAACCTGTATGAATTCTGTAGAACTTCCCGCCCCATTATTCTCAATAAAGTTACCATGCATGTGACTTACTTGAATATTTTCCGTACCAAAGCCCTTTAATCCGCATTTATCAATCGTAATACCGGCTTTAAAATGACCATGATTCTTAAAAACACTTCCACAGTTTTTAGTCTTTAGTGGCTGAGTCGACTTTCTATACTCAAGATATTCCTTTATACGGGCACCTTGAGTAGTATCAATCCCCTTATGAATAATTTTTGCTGAAATAATGATTTCACCAAGCTTTAGGAAATTGTTCACTCTATAATCAAATTTAAGTTCTTCTTGTTTATAAGAGTAAATGTCGCCACCAGGCCTTAGGACTGTCACTTCTTTGACAATCTCACATATTTCTCCCAATGATGTTCCAGCATTCATACAAATGGCACCTCCTAAAGAGGCCGGTATTCCTGTAAATACCTCCCACCCAAGGAGTCCAAACTTTACTGCATGAGATGTTAATGTATTTAAAGGGAAAGATGCGGGGAGATCATATTCGTCACGAACTTCTTTTAAGTACTCCCTGTCTACTGCAAAATCTAGCTTTATATAAAGATACATATTTGTATGAACAAGAACTTGATTAGCTCCCCATCCAACAAGGTGATATTTAATATCATTTTTGTTTAAAATTTTTATTAAACTCTTAAGACCTTCTATGGATTTACAAATTGCAAGGTTACCATTTCCACCAAGTTTTATTGTGGTGTAGCGGTCCAAGTTTGTATTCATATATAGGACGACGTCAGAAATATTTGTATTTTCTAGAGTTTTCAACTTTTATTCCACATATCTACTTGCTCGCGTGTCGCCTTACTAATTGACCCGGCCCCCATGCTTAGAATAACAATTTTTTCATCTTTGTTTTGCTTAAAAATATCTTGCAACATGTTCCAGTTAGTTAGAAGGCTTGCATTTGAATATTTCCTATTGATGTCCTTAACAAGATTATCTGAATTAATATCCTCTATATCTGACTCACTAGCTGCATATATAGGCGCAATAACAACGCTTTCAACATCCTCGAAACAAAATACAAACTCATCCCAAAACTCTTTTGTTCTAGTGAACCGATGAGGCTCAAAGATAGCGATTATTTTTTTCTTTGGAAATCTAACTTTCGCTGTACTTATTGTAGCAAGTAACTCTGTGGGATGGTGTCCATAATCATCAATCACACACATATTTTCAGAATGATACAGTGATTCGAACCTTCTACTAACACCTTCAAATTTTGAGATTGCTTTTGTTACCTCGCCTAAGTCAAGACCGGCTTGACTTGATAAAGCGATTGCAGCTAGTGCATTTTGAACATTATGCTCACCAGATAAACTGATGCTTACCTTATAACTTTTACCTTTATGAATAACAGTGAATTCAGATCCCTCTTCGCTATAGGAGATAGCTGTTGCGGTGTAGTCAAACAACTCATCTTTTCTTTGAACTCCAAAGCCTATATGTATTCGTCTTAGGTTAGAAGTAAGCTTAACTGAATTTGGGTCATTCATATTTAAAACAAGACATCCATAAAACGGAATTTTATTTGCAAATTCTTTAAATGCCACCTGGATATTTTCTTCGTTTTTATAAAAGTCCATATGATCATTATCTATATTTGTGATAATACTCATTATAGGATTAAGAAATAAGAACGACCCATCTGATTCATCTGCCTCTGCTATTAAATAATCACTCTCTCCATGAACTGCGTGTCCACCAAGATTCTTAACAATACCTCCAACAATACATGTGGGTTTCAAATCCATTGTCTTAAATATTGTAGAAAGAAAACTTGTTGTCGTTGTTTTTCCATGTGATCCAGCAACTGCAATACCAAACTTTAATCTCATTAGCTCAGCTAGCATCTCTGCTCTCTTAATAATGGGAATACCCATTTCCTTAGCCTTAATAACCTCTGGATTAGTAGCGTCGATTGCCGATGAGTAAATTATTAATTGTGCCTTTTCAACATTTTCTTTTTTGTGGCCGATATAGACTTTAACGCCTTTACCTTCGAGTTTTATAACATTTGCACTTTGACTTAAGTCTGACCCGCTAACATTATAGCCAAGGTCCACAAGTACCCCAGCAATACCACTCATTCCAATTCCACCGATTCCTATAAAATGAATCGCAAGATCTTTCTTAACTCCAAACATATTTTTCTATCTCTTCTTTAATTATTAATGATGTATTATTTAGATTCATATCTTTCGATATCAAATATTTTTCTTTATTAGTAATTATCTCTAATATTTCTTTTTCAAGAACTTCCACAAGATCATCACTATTAAGCTGATGATCAATGACATTCACATAAAAATTATTTTCTTCCTTAAGCTCTACAGCATTATAATACTGGTGATTGTCAGTGGCATGAGGAAAAGGAATTAATAGGCTTGGTCTTTTAACAACCCTAAGCTCAGAAATTGTTGAAGCTCCCGCCCTTGCAATAATGAGATTTGCCCAATTATATTTCTCCGCCATATCATCAATATATTCTAGTTGTTCATACTTTACTTTTTTCGTTTGAGTAATATCTGGTTGCATATTATTTTTACCAACCTGATGTATAATTTCGACTTCTAGACTATCTCTTTTTACAATTTTTTGTATGACTGTGTTTATTTGAGTTGCACCTAAACTGCCACCAAAGACGAGAATTTTTAATTTTTCCTTAAATATATTTGGTGTATTCTTAATTGAGGCCCTAATAGGGTTACCTACACACTTCACTCTATTGTCGCTACTGTTAATACCTTTCGTATTCTTAAAATTCACAAATATAATATTTGCAAACTTTGATAATATCTTATTTGTCACTCCCATAATGGCATTTTGTTCAATTATAAAAATTGGTTTAAACAGTACCTTTGCCGCCATTAATGTAGGGCCACAGACATAGCCTCCAGCACCAATGATAAACCTTGGTTTTTCTTTAATATATAAGCCTAGGATTTTTAAAAAAATTAATGAATTCATAAATAGACTTACTAGTATTTTAAATGGATTTTTCGATCTAAGGGGTACACTATTTAAATGGATGACCTTTTCATTCTTTAGAAGTTGATAGTCTAAATATCTTGTTCCTGTTAGATATATGACCTCATAGTTTTTTGAAAATTCGTTTCCCATACTTAGAGCGGCATTAATATGCCCGCCAGTACCACCAGCGGCTATAAATATTTTTTTCATTTATATACCTAAGGCCGTTTGAGAATATACTGGGTCTTCCTCTTCATCAGCAATTTGTGATTTATAGTTTAAACAGCAAAAGATAACACCGATAGCTGATAAGTTCATAATAATGGATGTTCCTCCATATGATATGAATGGTAAATTTAATCCTTTTGTAGGAAGAAGCCCTAGCACAACTCCCATATTTAAGAATGCCTGAAGTGATAAACAAAATATCAAACTAGAAACAATTTGTTTATTTATTCTAGATCTTGGCACAAGTGCCAACTTAAAACCTAGAAATGTTAAAGACATAAAAAGTAAAACGATTACCGTTACACCAATGAAACCTAACTCTTCTCCAATTACAGAAAGTATAAAGTCATTATGTGCTTCTGGAAGGTAAAATAATTTCTCATTACTATTTCCAATTCCCTGTCCCCACACATGACCATTAGCAAAGGCTAAGTATGATTGTATAATTTGAAAGCCACTATTTTGCGGGTCACTCCATGGATCTAGAAAGACAAGTAATCTTTTTACTCTATAAGGTGCAGCGACCAGAAGTCCCATTCCTGCGATAATACCTGACGCCAATAAGCTATAAAAGTATTTGCGTGGAAAATCTGATAGAAAACATGCAAACGCTATCAGAAGCGATGCAATAGTAAATGTCCCAAAGTCTGGCTGTACTAACAATAGAGCTAGAGGGATTAAGAATTGTAGGGTGTGCAAACCTTTTTCTTTAGGTGAGTATTTTTCAAATTTACTGAAGTAATATATGGCAGCTAAACATACTGTATACTTTACAATCTCACCTGGCTGAACACTAAACCCACCCAAATTTAACCACCTTCTTGAGCCTTTAATTGTAATTCCAAGTGGAGTCATTGTCAGTAGGAGCATTAAGCTAGAGAGCGTGTTGATAATATAAATATTCTTAAACCAAAATGTCATCTTGGTTTTACTTATAAAAAAAGCAACACCACAACCGATGAGAGCAAAAACCATTTGTCTAAAAAAAAAGTGTGTTGAGGTTCCAAAGACTTCTTTAGCGTAGATATAACTAGATGAATAAACCATTATAATACCGAGTACTACGATCAGGCTTATATTTATGAGAAAATATTTCTTCAGTCTATCTATTGCTAACATCTATCTAATAGTAGCAAAGCTTAATAGCTTTCAGCAATATCTATATGCGCCATTTAGCCTATAATTGAAAAATAAGCTTCTTATAGTAATTACCTTTTTCATCATAATCACGGAAAATATCTGTCGAGTCATTACCAGGACATAGGATTATAGTGTCACCTGTTCTCGACTTCTGAAAAGCTAGAAGAATGGATTCATCAAATGAGCCCACAAGAAATGTCTGAGTGGCATCGCCAATCATTCTATTCATATTCTCCTTGGATTCACCTACAAGCACCATTAAACGTACTTTCTCAGTAATAATATCAGAATATCCTTCATACATTTGCTCTGTATCTTTTCCACCTGTAATTAAAATAACTGGCGGCTTGATATTCTCCAGAGTTTCGCGAAGGTCATCCATAGTTTCGGATTTTGCATCGTTATAAAACTTAACTCCATTTTTCTCAATAACAAATTCCATTCTGTGAGGAATTCCCGGAAAAGTTTCGATACATTTTTGAAGAGCTTCGTCTGATACTTTAATCGCCTTACAAGCTGTAACTGCTGCTAATAAGTTTTCACGGTTACTTTGTCCCATAATTCTCATATTGCGAACACGAAGTTCTGAGTGACAATGAATATTTGAATGAATTCTTTTATCATGAAAGTGTGTCCCTTGAATTTCTCCAATGACTCCCATTTTCACAAAAGATCTTCTTGAGTACCAATAAGTTTGAGCCTGAGAATTTCTTAAAATGGAATTACTTGATAGCTTATCAAAGTTAACAATAAGGAAGTCTTCGCTCGTTAAGTTTTTAAGAGGCTTTAATGAGTTTTCTATATACTCCCCAGCGGTATTGAAACGGCTTTCAATTGTTTTTTCTTCGATATTTGGATAAATCGCTACAACTGGGTGAAAGTCATCCATACTTTGAAGTTGAAGTGGAGAAACCTCAACTACAACATAATCAATGAAATCCTTGTTAGGATGAATTAAAAAATTACAAAATGGTTCTAAATTTGTTCCACCAACAAAGACATTTTTCTTATCCATTTTAAGTGCGTAACCAATCATATGTGCAATTGTTGATCTACCTTTCGAGCCACAAACAGCAATAATAGGCTTATCACAAAGGGAGTAAGCAAAAGCGAATTCACTGAATACTTCTCTTCCGTGCTCTCTTGCTTTTTGTAGTTGTGGAAGATTTGGATTTACCGATGATGAACATACGATTAAATCTGCCTCAATAAAGTCTTCATCACGATGCTCACCCAAAGTCATTTGAGGCGTTGGTTGCACCTTCTTAAGCCTTTTTACAGCTTTATTTAAGTCAAATATTGGTTTAATATCCGTAACTTTAATTTGACATTCAAATTGATTAAATAAGTTTATAAGTGCAAACCCTGTTTTTCCAAGACCTATAACTAAAACTTTTTTTCCTCGATACTTTTCCATTATTTCTCCAAATACATTATTAACGTAACTTCAGTGTTGCCAGTGCCAATATCGACAATCCAATAGAAATTATCCAAAAGCGTACAATAACTTTTGGTTCCGGCCAGCCCAACAATTCAAAGTGATGATGAATTGGCGCCATTTTGAAAATTCTTTTCTTTCTTATTTTATATGATCCTACTTGCAAAATTACTGAGATTGCTTCCATCACAAAGATTCCACCAATAACAACAAACAAAAATTCATTCTTTGTTAAAACAGCAATTGTTCCTAACAATCCACCAAGTGACAGTGATCCCACATCGCCCATGAAAATTTGAGCTGGGTTACAGTTATACCAGAGAAAACCAACACTGGCCCCCACAACAGCTGCACAGAGAACAGTTAATTCTGAAGTATTTGCGATATAAGGAATAAATAAATAATTTGCGATTTTTATATGGCCTGCAAAATACGAGAGCATACCCAGCGTGGCAGCACTGGTAATAACAGGTCCAGTTACCAGTCCGTCTAGTCCATCTGTTAGATTTACGGCATTACTTGAACCAACAATAACGAAGCTTCCAAATAAGATATAATAATAACCAAGATCCAGTACTGCATCCTTCACGAATGGAACATGGATCGTACCATCAATGACCCCAAGCTTAATCATAAAGTACGTGGCCACAATTGATGTTAAAAACTGCCAAGCAAGTTTAAACTTTGCTGAAACTCCATCAGAGTTTTTTTTGATAACTTTTAAATAATCATCAATCCAACCTAATGCAAAAAATGAAATCATCACTAAAAGAGCAATAACAAATGGTAGCGAATTATAGTTTCCTGTAAAAAGTGTACTAAATAAAACAGAACCAATTATAAAAATACCACCAAGGGTTGGGGTTCCTTTTTTCTTAAAATGGGACTCTGGGCCATCTTCTCTAATGGATTGACCGAATTGTTTCATTTTCATATAAGCAATAAAGCGCTTGCCCCAAACGATCGAAACAACAGATGCAATAACAAAAGCAGCAAAAGACCTAAAAGTTATATATCTAAAGACATTGAATAGGGCTATATCCGCACTTAGGGGATATAAAATATGATAAAACATTAAGAAATCCTAAAATTTTGATAACGTTACTTTATATCTAGGATTACCTCTAATTGTAAAGACCTACTGCCCTTAATGAAAATATATTTATACTGGCCGAATACCTCTTCATATTCATTTCTGACCTCTTCAGATGTAGAATATGTCCGAGCGTCATCTCCGAAGCCTGCCAAGTAGTCTTCCGCAAAACGTCCAACAAAGAAACAGTTTTTAACACTGTGCTCTTGTAAGAATTTACCAAGCTCAATATGGAACGTTGCTTCATTTGTTCCGAGTTCATTCATATCTCCAATAATAATTGCTGCATCACTATAGGAAATTTTATTTGTTGTTAAAAAATCCTGGAAGCCTGCAATAGATACTCTCATTGAAGAAGGATTTGCATTATAAGCATCTAAAAAAACCTTCTGATTACCACGCTCAATCCATTGAGATCGATTAGGCGTGGTCTTAAAAGTCTTAACACTTTTAATAATATTTTGAACTGAACAGTCGTCCATATCTCTCGCAATGATGAAAGCAACCGCCATATTAATAAAGTTATGTTTTCCGGTCAGAGTCTCATGACTTAATTCAATATCATTAACTCTTATGCCTCCCGGTATAAGTTCTAACTTATTACTGCTGGCTTCTTCCCCGAACTCTTGTCCGTGATCATGTAGTCTTTTTAAATATTCATCATCCATATTTATATAAAAAGTCTCAGAACAATACTTATAAAGTACAGATTCCTCTTTATACACATTTTCTCTTGTTTCAAAGAACTCTAGATGGGTGTCGCCAATATTTGTCGTTACTCCATATTGCGGCTGTACAATTTTACATAGAAACTCTATTTCTCCTGGATGATTACTTCCTAGTTCAATGATTGCGAATCTTGTGTCCTTATTAATTTGATACAACGTAAAAGGTACACCCAAATGATTATTATTATTTTTTTGAGTACAAATTATTTTATCTTTACTGTGACAATCACTTAGAAGATGGAAAAGCATCTCCTTTGTTGTTGTTTTTCCATTTGAACCAGAAATGGCTATAATTCTTCCACCCTTGGCCCTAAAACAGCTTGCCACTAAAGAGGCAGACTCTTGAATAAACTTTGTAATATTATTTACTTCAATAAACTGAATCTTATTGCGAAAATCTTTTACCACTTCATCAGATTTATCATTTTTTTCATAAACAACATATTCACACTCTCTATCAATAACCTTATCAAGATGCTCTAGTGGGTTAAACCTCTCACCTATAATTGCAATAAAAATACTTTCACTATCAAGTTTCCTATTATCTACCGAAAAATAGTAATGCTTAGATGTATGAACTGGCATATTAATTACAGAGGGTAGATCACCTAAAAGTTTAATATTAATCATTTATTAACTCCGTCACATAGTCTTTATCGTTAAAAGGGTACTTCCTACCTTGAATATCCATATAAGCTTCATGTCCCTTTCCGGCAATTAAAAGTATTGTCTTTTTTTCATCAATAGTTTCTATGCCGTAGGCAATAGCTTTTTTTCTATCTACTTCAATATGAGACTTTGTTTTTAGTCCAACTCTAGCGTCATTTATAATTTGCTGTGGATCCTCAAAACGTGGATTGTCAGAGGTAAGTATAACAAAATCAGAATACTCTGAAGCTGCCTCCGCCATTAACGAGCGCTTTACTCGATCTCGATCGCCGCCACAGCCAAATAGAGTGATGAGCCTATATTCTGAAAAAGCCTTTTTAAGGTCTAAACAGATTGCCTTAAGAGCATCTGGTGTATGTGCAAAATCTATAATGATAAAATCTTTACCATACTTAATAATATTAAATCTTCCAGGAGATGCAGTTAATTGTTCAACATCGTAATGTTCTTTATATTTGGACTTGGTCAGTGCTAATGCCAAGGATAGGTTCTCTAGATTATAAGACATCCTAAAGAATGGATTTGATGTGACCACCTTTGATGATATTTTTTTAACCTCAAAGTTTTTTAACAAAGAAATTAATTCAACTTGAGTCTCAGGAATAAAGACACTGAAGCCTGGATTTTTCAAATATTGATATACTCTTTTTTTTGCTTCAAAGTACTTATCCATTGTTCCGTGATAGTCGAGATGATCTTGGGACAAATTTGTCCAGGCTATTTGGTTAAACTTAATACTTCCAATTCTTCCTTGCTCTAGTGCGTGGGAGCTTAGCTCCATTGCAAACACATCAAAAGAATCTTTTTGTCTAAATAGTTCTTTTCTTAAGTCAATATAAGCAGGAGTTGTTAAGTTATAATTTGAGATTTCTTTGTTATTTAATAAAACACCAAGTGTACCCACAGTTAATACATTGAGCTTTTTTTGCATCATTAACTGTGCAAATAAATAAACTGTTGTTGTCTTACCGTTTGTTCCAGTAACACCTACAGAGTACTTCTCTTCCATAAAATCTGTTGGGTAGAGGTAACACAGCAGTTCTTCCTGTAGAGATAAGTAATTTTCTCCATCTAAACAAAAGCAATTCTCTTGAGTCAATTTTGTGTTTGAATTCGTAATACAAATTCCTAAGGATGATTGACTTAATCTTTCATTAAATTTTTCAAGTTCTGAGTGGGTTTGTCTATTAAATTTATAAAAGAGAATACTATGATCACTACTATTTTCACTTCTCCATTCGACATCATTCAGTTCCAAGTTTGTAGAAATACCATATTTTTGTAGGATATTCTTTATGTCACTCATACGACGGTGCTTTGAATTTTATTTTGATAACTGTATTTTTTGAAATGGCTGTTCCTGCTGGTGGAAACTGAGCATTTACAACTCCAAAGCCATTGTGCTTATACTTTGCATCTAACGAGTCTAGAATTTTGAACGCTGATGTTTTGTCTAAACCTATTAGATTTGGAGTTATACCTTTTTTGATTTTTCTATTACTCGCATACTTAACGCTAATTCTATCCATATTATTGTCTTTTCCATATGTTTTAGCTAGACGAGTATATTTTTTGTCTTTATAAAGAATCTTTTTAACAATCTTTTGGAATATTGGAGCTGCCACAGTATTTCCGTAATAGCCCTTTTTTGGATCATCAACATAAACAAATACAACGAAGTTTTTTGGTATATCAACTGGATATCCTATAAACGCAGACAGATAGCCGGAGTAGCCTCCTTTACTGTCTGCTCTTTGGGCAGTACTTGTTTTCCCCGCTATTTTGAACCGGGGAACTTTAGCATTAGTTCCTGTACCGTCCTCAACAACGGCTGTAAGCATCCTTGTTATCATTCTTGAAGTTTCTTTTTTAATGATTTTTTTACTTACGATATCTTTCTTGTCTTTAATTTTTAGAATCGTAGGCTTCACATAATAGCCACCATTTGCAAAGGCGGCATAACTAGCAAGCATTTGGATTCCTGTTGTCGCAATTCCTTGACCAAAACTTATATTACTCAGTTTTAAAGGGCTAACATTCTCATCTGAAACAGTTATTCCACGAGATTCACCAGCTATTTCAATGCCTGTCTTTTGTCCTATATTAAATTTTTTCAAAGTTTCATTAAACGTAGGATAAGTTAGATCAAAAGCAATTTTCGTCGTACCAATATTTGAGCTATATTTCATTATGTCGGATACAGTTAGCCACTCATATACATGATTACTATCCGATTCGTTTATATAATGATTACCAACTTTGAACTTTCCTCTTTCACAATAATAACTTGTATCTTCTCGAACAATATTATTTTCTATGGCCGATGCGATCGTTAACGCCTTAAAGACAGAACCAGGTTCAAATGGATCAGTAACAAAAGAGAGTTTTTTATTTTTAGCGCCTTTTACGAAGTTAGGGTCATAACTAGGATAGTTGGCCATCGCCAAGATCTCACCTGTCTTAACATCCATTACCGCAGCACCAGCACTTTTTGCTTGGTGCTTTTCAACACCTTCTTTTAAAAATTCTTCAACGCTAGACTGAATATCTTTATCAATTGAGAGTGTAATATCCTCTGCTCTTTGGTCGAGGTCAGCACTTTCAAATTTTATTGGTCTGCCCTTGGCATCTCTTAGGTACTTATGGATCGAAGGTTCCCCCTTAAGCATATCATTAAACTGATACTCTAACCCTGCCAACCCATCATTATCAATCCCCACAAAGCCCAAGAGTTGAGCAGATAATTCATGGTTAGGATAAAAACGACTAGACTTAGCCTCAAGTCTTATTGTCTTAAATTTTTTAATTTTTTCGACTTGTTCATTTTTAAGGTCTAAGTTTCTAGCAATCCAAGTAAACTTTTTCCTTTTTTTAGAATTAGCTATTATTTTTTTTACTTTGATCTGTGGAACTATTTCATCAAGCTCATAAAGCTCTTTTACAAGAAGTTCTTCATTTTTTACAAATGTAAAAAGATTAAATTGCTGGATATTAATGGCAAGTGGATTATCATTTCGATCTAAGATATATCCCCTCTTTGGATACACCTTTGATGTTCTCACTGTTTGGCTTTCAGAGTATGCTATTAATTTATCCCTATTAATAACCTGTACATACATCGCTTTACCTAACACGACAGTGTAGAGAAAGGTCATTAAAATAAATATAAAGGTCACTCTATTTTTTATCATTAGGGTATTAAAATTATCTTTTTCTCATCGGGTTCACTTAGGTCATATTGTTTTGCATAAGCTTTTAGGTTTTTAACAGAAAGTTCTCTTGCACGCTCAGCTTTAAGTTCTTTATTTCTAAGCTGTTGAACTTTTACTCTTTTAGCTATTTCATTATACTCATAGTCTTGTTCTATACCTTTCATACGAATAAGTACGAACATAATCCCTATAATGGATACAACAAAGATCAATGGTAATGTCTGTGAGGTAAATATTTTATCTGATAGATACTTTAAAAAAGGATTAACCTTTTTTCTAGATTTTCTTACCATCACTCCTCCCTGAGCAATTACTCTAACTTACTTAAAATTCTCAGTTTCGCGCTGCGAGACCTTGGATTTTCAGTCAACTCTTTTTCCGATGGATAAATCGGTTTCTTAGTTATTATTTTAGCAGTATTTTTATGGGTTTGAAAAATTTCCTTAAATTTGTGCTTTGCAATGCGATCTTCGAGAGAGTGAAACGAGATGATACAAAGAACTCCACCTGGTGCAAGTAAATCATACAAACTCTGTAAAGTATTCTCAAGCACTTCTAGCTCTCTATTTACAAAGATTCTTAGGGCCTGAAAGGTCTTTGTGGCAGGGTGAATACGGCCATGCCTCTGACTCTTTGGATAGCTTAGAAAAACGAGCTCTTCTAATTGCTTAGTTGTTTCTATAGGGGCAGTCTCTCTCGCCTCAACAATCTTCTTTGCAATTCTTCGAGATAACCTCTCTTCACCATATTTAAATATGAGGTTGGCCAAATCTTCTTCATCCATTTCATTAACAACTTCGGCAGCAGTATAAATATTATCGTTTCCAACATCCATTCGCATATCAAGTGGAGCGTCTTCACGAAATGAAAACCCTCTCTCAAACTTATCAAAGTGATGAGAAGAAACTCCCAGGTCAGCAAGTATGGCATCAAACTTTAATTCAGGCTTATTTTCTTGAATCCAAATTGGAAAAATCTCAAAGTTCATTTTATTTAAAAAGACTCTATCAGAAATATTTTTTTCATTAATTAATTTCAAGCCGTTTTCATATGCTTCTGGATCTTGATCAACAGAGTACATATGACAGTTAGGAATTTCTTCAGCAAACCCTAAAGAATGTCCACCGCCACCAAAAGTCATATCTGCAAATATAGGTTTATCAATGGCTTCAGAGACTTCTTTAAAAGCCTTTAGGCAATCATCATACATGACAGAGTAATGAGTCTTATAGAGTTCTTCTGACATTACTTTGTAAGTACTTCGATAATTTTTTTATTATCTTCAGAGATAAGGTCAGGGCTTGTTACAACAGCAAATTTATTTTCAGGAGTAAATTCGATTGGATTTTTGACTAGGCTTGGAACAAGCTTTTCAATTAAAGTTTGAGCTGAGATATAGTTTTGGCCCATTACCTTCATAATTTCTTCAAGACTGCAGTGCTCTTCTTTCCAGCAATCATAATCTGTAACCATTGCAACTGTCGCATAGGCCATACCAGCTTCTTTGGCGAGGTATGCTTCAGGAACATTCGTCATACCAATAACATCGCAACCAAAGCTCCTATAAAGCTCTGACTCCGCTCTACTTGAGAACTGCGGCCCCTCGATACAAATATACGTTCCACACTTTGAGAACTTAACGTCTGTTGTAGCAAGTGTTTCAGCGATTCTATCATGTAAAGATTTTTCAACCGGGTATGCTGCAGAGACATGTCCTACCATTCCATCTTCAAAAAATGTTCTTGGTCTTTTACCCTTGGTCCAATCAATAAACTGATCAGGAAGTACAAAATGTGTTGGTGGATATTCTTCTTTTAATGAACCTACTGCCGAAATTGAGACGACAGTGTTTACGCCAAATAGTTTCAAAGCATAAATATTTGCTCGGTAGTTTATTTCTGATGGGTTTATTGCATGTCCCTTGCCGTGACGTGGTAAAAAAAAGCACTTACTTCCATTTATATCTAACTCAAGTATCGCTGAGCTTGGCTTACCAAAGGGAGTTTCTACATTATGCTCAGCTACAACTGAAACTGACTCAATATTATAAATTCCACTTCCACCAATAATTCCAACAGTACTCATATTTTTCCTATCGTGCACCCATAACAATGTTATCTTGTTTCCCAAGTGACTTAGACTGTCTTGCCACAAAGTTACCTTGCTCTGCTCTCTCTGCTTCATCTTTACATGAGATACAAAGCTCTGCTGTCGGTCTTGCATTTAGTCTTTCGAACTTAATATCACAGTCACACTCTTCGCAAGTTGCATATTCAGCATTATTTATTTTTTCTAAAGCTTTATTTAATTTTTTTGCATAAAAAACATCTCTATTTCTAAATCTTATTAGTTGCGATCTTTCGTAGTCTGAAGTCGCTTGATCAATTTCATCAGGTCGATCATCACCAGATAAAATGTATTTATCATCAGTGTTCTCACTAAAAGATGCTACAAGTCTGTCTCTCTCTGCAGTAATTTTTTCTGTTAATGTCTTTAACTGTTTTTTCGTTAAGCTCATTTTAACAACTCCTTAGCTATCTAGTCCGCCCTTAATATTAAGTAAGACTAACTTGCTGATAGTTTTTAATGTTTCAAAAACTCCCTCACCCTTCAAAGCACATGCTTCAAATGAAGGAAAATCTGATTGATTATACTCTCTCTCTAAATCTTGTATATCTATTATATTTGGTAAATCTCTTTTGTTCCACTGCATGACAATTGGAATCTTTGTAAGATCATGTCCCTGTTCAACCAAATTCTTTTTTAGACCGTCTAAGCTTTCTTTGTTTGCTTCCATCTTATCGACTTGGGAGTCGGCGATAAAAACAATTCCATCGACACCACGAAGAATAAGCTTACGGCTTGCTTCATAAAAAACTTGACCTGGAACAGTATATAGGTGAAACCTCGTCTTAAATCCGCGAATAACACCAAGGTCAAGTGGAAGAAAATCAAAAAACAATGTTCTTTCATTCTCTGTGTTCAGTGTAACCATTTGACCTTTATTCTTACTCGCTGTCTTTTGATAAACATGTTGAATATTTGTTGTCTTACCGCCCAGTCCCGGACCGTAATAAACGATTTTACAGTTAATTTCTTTAGCGTGATAGTTTACGAAAGACATTAAACACCACCAAAAGAAAAAAGGTTATCCATTTCTGAATCACTTATATTAGTAAACAAATAACCTTCTCTGTTTTTATTATCATCATAACTTAATTCACTTAAATAAACCTCGAGGTTATCGCGAAGAAGTCTAATATATCTTTTAAGCTTAGCCGGGTTTTCTTCTTCAGAAAAAATTGCGCAGATGAAGTATATTTCACCCAAAATTCTTAATGGTAAAATATGTAAACCGTTGAGGCTTGTATCAAAGCTCAAACGAAATTCGTCTTGCTCCGCCTGATCTCTCGTCATTGAAGAAAGAGAACTGGCGGCTTGCCACACACCACTAACTAAAGCTCCTATAGAGCTTGTTTCAAAACTATTGTCGATATTCGAATAAACATTGATACCGTCATTTCTAACAACAACCATTTTTGATGCTAATTTGTCATATTCATTTTCAGTAAAAAATTGATTCACTAAAAGATTTAAATTAACCATTAAAGTCTCTTTCTATTTTCTAATGCTTTAGAGATTGTAAGGGGATCCAAGTACTCTAATGATCCACCCATTGGAACTCCAAAACCTATTCTTTCAACTTGAACATCTTTTAGCAGTTGCTTTATGTAAGAACAAGTTGCATCGCCTTCAACTGAGGGGTTAATTGCCAGTACAACATTTTGTATATTTAATTTGTTTACACGTTCTACAACTTTACTAATTTTTAGCTGATCAGGTCCAATTCCTAGTAGAGGATTTAGCACACCTCCTAACACATGGTAAAGGCCCGTAAACTCATTACTTCTTTCTATTGCTAATAAATCATTGATGTTTTCTACGATACATAGTGAACCTGCAAATGCTCTCGACTCTGAACTACAAATTTGACATTGGTCATCATTAGAATAAAGTCCGCATTCAGAACATTTTTTTGTATCTCTTAAATCTTTTACAGCTTGGGAAAAAACATTAAGCTCTTCCCCTTCCCACTTAAGCATACTCATGACTTGCCTCAGGGCAGTTTTCCCGCCGACACCAGGAAGTTTTGCAAAACATCTTACTGTATTTTGAATTGAATCAGGAAGTTCAATCATTAAAAAAGCCCGGGGATATTTAATCCACCAGTAACTTTACTCATTGCATTTGAAACTGTTTCTGACGATTCCTTAAGCGCTTGAGTAACTGCTGTCTTCACTAGCTCTTCCAGCATCTCCACATCATCTGGGTCTACACATTCTTTATTTATATTAATTGAAATTAGTTCTTGTTTTCCATTAACAACAGCTTTTACCATTCCGCCACCAGAGCTTGCCTCAAACTCCCGTGTATCAAGTTCTTTTTGAAGTGCTCCCATTTTAGATTGCATCTGTTGTGCTTGTTTCATCATTTGGTTAATGTTGGCCATGGTATCTCCCTTTACTCTTCACCGATGAGAACGACTTTATCTACCTTAGTATTAAAGAGCTCTTCAGCGTTCAATATATATTTATTATTCAAAATCTTATCCCTTTTAAGTTGTGCTTCTTTCATCTCTTTATCTTCTTCAATTTCAACAACGCTTAAGAACTTTGAGTCCACTTTCATATCGTGGGATAATACCTCAAAATTTAGTTGAAACATCTCTACTGGTTGACTCCAGTAATCTGCCATTTCTTGTTTTAGAGGCTTATAATTTTCAGGATCTTTTAAAAAGTCATGAAAAATTTTACACTCTTCTGAGAATTGTACTATTAGATTACTATTCTCTTTACCAAGATCATTTTTATTTAATAAATTTCCACGCTCAAGATTCATAAGAAGAGATCGACTTACTGAACTTAAGTGTTTTAAAAATCCGTCCCAAGTTAAATCTTTCTTCTCTTGAGTTTCAACCGGCTCAATAACTACTTCTTGCTCAACTACTTCTACTGCGACTGGAGCTGGAGCCTCTACTTTGTTATCCGACTTGTCTTCAGACTTTTTTTTTGACTGAAGAGGTACTGATGCTTGGGTAAGAACCATTTCTCGAAGTGCAACTTTGACCAAAGAAAAACCACATGTTTTTTCTGGATCAAATGAGTTTAGTGCCCATTCAAAATCTTTCGTTAATGATTCATAAATCCACATAACTTCCACGATACTGACATTGGCTAAAACATCTGCATCGAGATCAGATGATATATTTCCCTTGTCATCAAGGTTTGTAATCATTTCATAAAGCTTATCTAAGATTTGTTTTGTAAAAGCCTTAAGATCTACGTTTTCACTTAAGACTTGATTGAATGCTGTTAAAGTTGCATTTTTATCTTTATCAAACATGGCATTTAATATTAGGTTTAGTGATTTTGTATGGGCCATACCAAGAGACATATAAAGGATGTCTTCTGTAATTTTTAATCCACTTGATAAGCTTATGACCTGATCCATTAGGGATAATGCATCTCTAAACGATCCATTTCCTTGCTTTGCAAGTTCATGAACTAATTCGTCACTTTCAAATTCAATACCCTCAAATTTGGCAATCTTATATAATTGTTCTTTTAGCTCACTTACAGATGCATTTTTAAAATCAAAACGCTGACATCTGGAAAGAACTGTTCCTAAAAGTTTTTGTGGGTCTGTTGTCGCAAAAATAAAAACAACATGTTTTGGTGGCTCTTCCAATGTTTTCAATAAAGCATTAAACGCATTTACCGTTAGCATATGTACTTCATCAATAACGTAGACTTTATACTTTCCGTTAGTTGGTAGATATTGAACGTTTTCGATTAGATCTCTAATATCATCAACGCTATTATTTGAAGCACCATCAATTTCTAAATAATCAAGAGAGTTTCCTTGCTCGATACCAGTACATGAATCACATGTTAAACATGGTTCGCCAGCTTCAGATAAATTTTGGCATTTTATCGCTTTGGCAAAAAGCCTCGCAATTGTCGTTTTTCCGATTCCTCTTGTTCCAGATAATAAGTAAGCATGGCCGATTTTATCTGACTTAATTGAGTTCACTAAAGTCCGAACAATATGACTTTGTCCTGCGACATCTGAAAAATATTTGGGGCGCCATTTACGCGCTAAAACCTGGTAACTCAAGCGTTTTCCCTCTCTCTAATATTGAAATTATGGCCAAAATAATAGAGGTGAGTATCAATGTCAATTCGCAGCTTGGTATGATGGTAAATGTTAGAAAATTATAAGGGATTTTTGTTTAAAGAAAGTGGCAGCTTACACAAAGTAAATACTAGTCCCGTTGCTCCCTTCCGGGCCTGGCGGAATAACCAGCATTACAATCGTAAACTGCCACCTGCATATTAATCAATACGGTATTTCTTTGTAAAGAAAAATCTATTTAACGCGTAGTGGGATTTTTTCTTCTGAAACTAAATAAGAAGCTGCTATATTTAATTTTATGATTTCTGCCCCATATTCATAGGTAAGATGATCGGCCGTGTCACAACCTCTATGGTAACAAGGTGTCTTTGTTGGCCAGTGCTCTATAGTGAGAACTGATGGAATCCCCTCTTTCAAAAATGGTACATGATCACTTCCCCATGCTGGAGTGACAATATTTGGCTCTAACTTTGTATATGTTGTTACAACTTTTGCCATCCATTCAGCATATGCAACAAATTTTTTGTTTGTTTCGAGATCAACAAGCTTATTATCTTTATTGTATCCGATCATATCCATGTTTATGACGAATTTTATTTTTGCGATATCTCCACTCGCCTTATACTTTTTAACAAAATGCTTTGCACCTCTTAGACCTTGCTCTTCGCCATTCGTTGCAAAAAATATAAATGTTTTCTTTGGGCTTATGGATGTTATCCGTTTAGCGATCATAAGCAGTCCTGTGTTGTAACTAGGCCTATAGACTTCATTTCACTTTCTATGTAATTGCAGCATTAACATTATCATCGGTACCGGATTTTCTTTTTCCAAAGCTTGCCACTTTTTCTGTAATAGCTTTCATTCTTTCTGCACTAACGTCACTTATTAAAGCTTCCACTGTTGGACTTTTTACAAGTTCTTTTGTTGACACTGGTTTATAATTTAAGACATCTTCTTTTGAAATACTTTGAAGTGAGTTTTTCATCTCGGTAGTAAGTTTTGCTTTCGCTTTTATTGTGACAAGAAGAGTTCTTCCTTTTGATTTGATAATATTTACATGGGGATATAATTCACTTAATAAATGTGGCTCATGACTAGTCACCAAATAGAGTTTACTTGCATATAAATTTGATGAAAAAAATACGAGAATCAATACTAAGCTTTTCATTTAGAACTCCAGATGAAGTTTTGAAAATCATATTCCCCTAATCCTCAATCGGCAATTACATGAGCAAAACACTTTTATGTTTCATGGAATATTATTTTGGTATAATAAACCCTTAATTAAACAAGGTTTTAAATATGCTTAAAAATATACTTATTGTAGATGATGATCCTGCGATGATTGAACTCGTTACAGATTATTTAAGACTTTATGGAGTACCTCAAAGTCAGATTTTTTCTTCCCTTGATCCGATGGAAGCTCTTGAAATTTTCAATAAGAATAAACATTCTATGTATCTACTTATCTGTGATTACTATATGCCAAAAGCAAATGGTATTGAGCTTTGTGAATTACTTAAAAGTTCACAGCCTCAGCTCTCTGTAATCTTACAAACTGGAGATTCAAACATTGATGTTAAGAAGTTAAAAAATATAGATACCGTTCTCCACAAACCTTTTGACTATAAAGCCTTTGAAGCGGCGATGAAAAGCCAAAGTTTTAATCTTCCAAAGTATGATATTACAAGAACTGAAGATAGAGTTCCTCTTGGCAAAGATCAAACTAGCGTTATTATTTCCAAAGCACCTGACATTGCCTTAAACGGACTTCTTTTCAATCAGTCTTCAAATGGTTGTGGTGTTATATTAAGTTCAGCTTCTGGATTAAATATTGGAGATACTGTTAAAATCTCAATTAAGAACTTAAAAGCTGAAACATTAGAGCATGATACGCAACAAGAAATGGACGCTATCGTTGCCTAGCTTGAGTTTGTAGATATTGAGACTTTTAAAGTTGGATTAAAGTACAAACTCTAACTAGAGATTATATATACGTAAACTGAACAGATCCAGAACCTACCATTCCATCCGAATTCATAACATCAACATTGTATGTACCAGCTGAATTTGCTCCCGTCTTACATGTAATCTGGGTCGGAGAATCAACAGTTAAGGCAGTACAGTTGGCGCCACCGATATTAACAGTTGCACCAAACTCAAAATCATTTCCTGTTATTATAATAGTTACCCCACCTACAAGTGCACCACTTGAAACATCAAGACTAGTTGCAGTTGGAATTGGTCCTCCACCATCAGTAATAGTCCAACCAAGTAAGGTGGACTTTGAACTTATTCCAAAAAAGTCATACATAACAGATCCATCACCAACAATACCTAAACTTAAGTTAGCTCCAGGTATATATGAAGATATTGTATTTAAAAAATTAGTATAGTTCGGTCCAGAAATCCCCGAACCATCGAGCATACTAGTCATATTCGCTACCTTCCCTACATTCCAACTTGTTATGTCTGGGTTAGCAACTGTTGCATTAGCAAACATAAAACTCATATTTGTAACATTACTTGTATCCCAACTAGAAACATCTAGAGAAGTAAGTGCTGTAGCACCTCTAAACATCTCAATTGCCCTTGTCACACTAGAAGTATTCCCCCCGGCAAAGCTTATAAGACTTGTGCAATTTTTAAATGCATAATTTAAGTTAGTCCATCCCATATCACCAAAATCTACAACACTATCAATTTTACTATTGTAATTTGCCAGTGTTCCAGCTGCAGTTGCATCCCAATGGGTAATTAATCCAGAAATAGTTACCGTATAGGTTCCTGGAGAAGTGTAATTATGAACTTTTGCAGGATCGTTCCATGTATTAATTGTATCTGAGCTTCCATCTCCCCAGTCAACACTAAAGGCATAAGTACCAGAAGAGCTAAGAGGTAATTCTATATCCTCAGCAGCACTACCAGTGGTCCACGTAGATACAAAAGGTAGTGCTCCTAATGACATCGAAGTTGTCTCAAGAAAAATTGAAACAGTACTGCTATCATCCGCAAGATCAATCGTATTTGCTGGATCACTTAAGATGACCGAACTTATATCTGATAAACCCACTGGCATTATAAAGGTTTCTTTATCGCCTATACATCCAGCTGAATTGTAAGCGACTATTTCTGTTTTAAAAAAGCTTGAGCTTTGACCACCAAAAGGTAGATTCAGAGGTAGTGTTCCAACTCCAGTCGCTAGGTCTATACACTCACTATTTAAAAGGTCTTTATTTCCTACAAAGTCGGTAATAAGATTTACTTTAACCGAGTTGGTCGTCCCCTCAGATCCCGTACAATTAGATGATACTAAAGGTGTCCCTGGGTTAGTCGTACAAGAATGTATTGTTATAGCTGTAAATTGGTTTACATCAATAAAGCTAGACTCTGTACTCGTTGGTAAAAGACATTTTGCATTTGTTATGGAAAAGTTAACTTCGTCATCTCCCCCAGTTAAATTTGCAAAAGCTCCACCACATTTAGCAGTGCCTTCCATAATATTTGGGCCATCCCAGCCAACAATAAACAGATTCCAACTACCATTATTTAAAGTGATATTATCTTGTCCGTCCTTAAAATTTATAGAAACTTTTTCTTGAGTCGTTCTATTGTGACCATACAAGACCATACCGCCCGGCATATTAACTCCGGCCGCTGCAATGGAAGAAACGCTCACCTTAAGTTGAGATGTTTCCTGCTCAGCTCCACAAGAGATCATTGTAAAAATGGTTAATATTAAAAGTAGTACTCTAATAACTTTCTCCAGTTCTATATCTTCTTATCGGCAAATCTTGCCTAAAGATGAATATGTAAGAGTATAAGCCCAATCAGATGACTGTCGTAAAAGCAGCTAGTTAGAGGGTATTATTAAATAAATTCTTATACAAAGACTGATAAATTGGGCAGTTTGGGCTTTTGGTGAGGGTGTGGCTTAAAAGCCAAGTGCGATATTAATTCCACTTATAATTGTTTTTTTTAGATATTGAACAACAAGAAGTAGATTCTCTATAACTCTGATAATTCCTTTAGAATGTATGGTGCTATGATTGTCGCAAATAGTTTCTGTCCATAGGAATTGAAATGAACCCACTCCACCCAACGGATACCGGTATCATACAATCTATTTTGAGAGTCATACATTATTCTACTAACCTCTACACAGGTGACATTTTCATCACTACAAAATGGTTTTATTTTTTGAAAGTATCGGTTTGATCCACTTGTATTTACTATTGCTAATTCATTCATATATGTTGATTCTTCCAACAGAATTGTTTTAATACCAGCTTGCTTATTTATTTTAATCATTTCACTTATGTTAGAAGCAAAGGTTTCTTCATTTCTATCATTTATCCCTACCAACAATATAGTTAACTTTGGTTTTTGTTTATGTAGTTCTTTATGAAATTTTAGAATATGGTTTGTATCCGCACTTGGAATTCCCCAATTAAAGAAGGAATAGTCGGAAAAATTGACAAGACTTTTTCTAGCGATCTCTTGAATAACATTTGTCCATCTATCATTAACTTCTCTTGCGCCGTTTCCAAGTGTCTTAAATCCACCGTAGAAGAATATCTTCTTTTTCTTCTCTATGCGGAGCTCATCTGTATATTTTTGCTTAAAGTCCCTATACATCATATCAATTCTATTATCATCAAAGCCTGGCTCATCTAAATATCTCTCTGAGAGAATATAATAGTAAAACAAGCTGCATGTTAATAACCCAAAGAGTACATATAAATTAGTTAACAGTCTTAGCTTCAAATTTTTTAATCTACTAACAATAAAAAAATACACAAGAATAAGAAAAATAAATGGGAATCCTTTATTCAAGTCGACGAGTTTTTCATACTTTCCAAAGCTCGTTTTAAAGATCGTTTTTCCTTTTTGATTAGAAACAATTAGATTGTCTATCCACACAGGAGTTTCCTCATCACTCCCTCCCCACGCAACAACTATTCCGTCTTTATAAATAGGTACTTGGTTGCTCTTTGAGAAAATTATTTTTTCATTAAGCTTAATACTTACCTTTGGGGCCTTATAAAGGATCTCTAGTTTTTGTAACTCAGTTACGATTTCTATATCAAATTCTTCTTTTTACAGAAACTTTCCGTCACCGTCCCTTACAAAATACATAGACGGAAACATCTTGTTCCTGCTTAATCTAACTCCATACATCCTTTCTTCATTACTCCTATCGTAATAAACATAAATATAGGAGTTTTGAGCAAGAGAGATATCAAAAGAAATATTCATTTCTTTTAATTTAAGTATTTTATCGAGTTTCAATTCATGAAACCCGCCCCAAGCATTCAGGTTTAGTCTTTCTTTACTTAATTTTTGAGAACGTTGCATATATAAGCGATCCAAAACACCCCCATACCAGTAATTCTTTCTGAGGTGAACAATTGGAGAAAGACTACTTTCACTAGATAAGTGATCATAGTAAAAATACGCAGAGATCGAGACCCCCAACAAAGCTAAATAACTTACATATAGCAATACTTTCGTTTTAAATGTATTTGAATTCATCTGTGATCCTCAGCTCTACAAATATTTAGCGGTGCTTGTAGATTATCTGCAATAATTCCTGAAAAGAAAAGGCGGTGAAGAAGAGGCGCTAGATTAACAGTTTTTAACTAACCGCAATCACTGATTTTCAATAAGTTGAAAGATTTATCTCGTTTCTCATCTCATCTTAATCCATCATATTTAATTGTATTTCATTGTTTGCGCGAACAAATGCGAACAAAGTTACGTAACACTATCTTTGCTTCGTACCACATAAAATAGAATTTTGAATACTCACCTTTTTAATTGAATTAGGAAGCTTAATTAAAAATGTACCGAATAGAGATTTCTTATTTTCGTAATATGCTTGGGAATCGATTATGTAGTTAAAGTCGTATTTCTGTTCGGTAGTTCTTTTTAGAGTAGAATTAAGCTTTTTACTAAGTCTGCGATTAAAGTCCTTTATCAATCGTTGGTTACACTTTTTCTTTTTAATAACAACATCAATCTGATTCCCTTTTAGCTTAACTAAGTCATTACTATATTCAAGCCTATACTGAATATTGAATGCTTTAACCTGTAATTCGTCAGCTAAACAAACAGAGGTTACCATGAATACCAACAGGACTTTAACTATATACATTTTTTAAATCCAAATTTATCTTTATTAGTCTCAATTAATTGTCCACAGGGTTCAGGAATCTCTCTTCCCATAGTTAGGGCCTGCATTATTACTCTCATTAAGCTACTTGAATGAGTATCTTCTGGGTCTGCTTCAAGACTTAGTCCAAGATAATTTTCGGAATCACTAGACAGCGCCAACAAAGAACATCCCATTATCTTTTCATCATTCTTACCTATACCGGTTAGTGAGTAGATATAATCGGCCATATCTTCTTCCGATCTAAACTTATCTTTAGCATGTACAAATTCGTCATATCCAGAGCCCTTCTTCTGCCCTTTATCATTATCTGTAATACATTTTCTTTTTTCTAAGTACCAATTATAACTTTTCTCACTCACTTTATTATTTCGTAAAAAATAGCTTAATGCATGCCCAAGTTCATGAATTAAAATACCCCCTCCATACTCTTCGTGCGTGCAACTAAACTGAGAAACCAGAACATTGTTTTTTTCTGGATTATAATCCGAGCGATGAAAATCTTCTGTTTCAACACCTTGGTATATAAATGCATCCCACAAAATTCCATCTGAGCTTAGATCACACATATCAGGGGCATCTGCTGTTTTCATTAAGTCGGATAGCATTGTAGAGATGTCTTTATCTTCATAGTTTGTTTCTATACCTTCAATGCTTAACTTCACTTCATCTATCTGCTCTGTGAACTCCTCATCAATATCTATATCTTTTTCAACGAGGTTTAAGCTAAAGCTAATATCATTTTTTAAATAGTTACCAAACTGTTTACTACTTTCATCACTAAAGTAGCTAGTCATAGTTTCTGTTAACTTATCAATATAACGAGGTAACCGATCTCTCATTTTTTGCTTATCATAATCAATTCGATTGTTTAATAAATATTCTGACTTGCAATGTGATCTAAATAATTCTCTTTGCTCATCCATATCTTCAATTGATCTTAGCTTTAAAGTTTCTATTGAGTTTCTAAGTGCATCACTTTTAAAGTAAGCTAATACACCATTTCGACACTCATCTGATGTGCAAAGGGCTTCTGTTTTAATATTATCAACTCTACCTGGCATTTGAACCATGCCTTCTAATATTGATATATAGTACATATCAATCATCACATCTTTTCCAATTAGGTATTCGTCTGCGAGAATCTTCTTTTCTATTATATCAACTTGAACCTTCCAACCTGCTTCTAACGCATCCGGACTCTCAACTATTTTTTTATCGTAGAAAACTTTAAACTTATCCCACCTTGCTTGAAGGATAGGGCGTGCTTCATCAATTGTGTACATGCCATAGCTCAAAGAGTAGAGATAGTTATTTGTATAAACTCTTTTTTTCTCTTCCGCATAAAGCTTTAACCCATCAATCAATTCTTTTGGAAGATTTTCTGTATTCCTTAACTTATAAGTCATACGTTCATCTAGTGGGCCTTTTGATTTTATGTTACCAGCAATGTATTCTTCATATATAGACTCACTGAGTGTATTGAACTCTTCATCACTAAGATCGAATGAACTCCACTGAAAATTCTTTTCTTTAATTTTAGTGTGAAATCCTTTTAAAAGGTTTAATCGCTTATCGATGGCACGATCAATAACTGTATTTATTTTTGTTTCATATTTTTCATAATCTTTCAAAGAGCTTGGGGTGATATATTCACCTGCACTAGCATTTGTAAATTGCCCACTACTCAACTTTGAAGCTTCTCCACATAAAGCAATCGCACACTGATTTAGATTTTGTTTATTTGAAACTTTTGCATCATCCTCTGAACAGTATTTTTTTTGATCTTCCGATTTATTTACTGAATTAAGACCATCAATAAATTTTTGAATATTGAAGTTTATTTCTTGGGAATAGGCTAAATTACTCAAGAACAAAGTTAAAATTAAACTGTATTTCATACTTTTCTTATCGGAAGTATGTGAACAAAAGTTCACAGGGTTATAAAACCTGAATGATTATGAGTACTTGAAAAAAAATGGCGGAGAACAAGGGGCCCTTAAACAACAATTTTAACTAACCGCAATCGTTGATCTTTTCTGTAAGTCTAATAGTTACCTCGTTTATCATTTCATCTTAATTTATTATATTTAATGTTTGAAGTGTACAGATGTGTACAAAGCTCTAATAGAGAATTAATTTGAAATTCTCTGAATCTTTACACGAATATTATTTGTTCCGATTACTTCGAGACCTAAATACTCATAACGACTTCTAAGAATGTAAGTTTCTCCGTCGGAAGTAAACTCTATTTCTTTTCCACTATAGTCAGTTAAAATAAATCTCTTTTTTTCGCTATCTAATTGAACTTCATGACACTTATCTTTCTTTTCATTCAAAAAATAATTTAGGCTATCTGCGATTAATGGATATTTACCACATTTATCAAAATAAATTTGCATGTCTCCAGTGATAGTCGCAACCTTGTGCTTGGTATAACTAAAGTTAGGTGCATTCGCTGGATATGAAGCAGCAATATAAAACACAGATAGAAATATACCCAAACTATAGACTCGAATTACTTTCTTTATATTATTTAATCTATAGTATTTTTGCCAATACAGTATCATCAAGACATAAAGCACACCAACAATCAGAGGTAAGTATAAAGCTCCTAGCTTAAAAGCTACATCAAACCCTAGTTTAAACGCATAGGCATACTCAAGTTGTACATATGTTCCAAGAATATAACTTGTTAGAGCTATTATAAAATAAAATGTTGCTGCTACTTTAGAAATCATATTCCTATTGTAATACAAATCTAAGTAGATAAAAGAACTTTCTCACTCCGCCACTCTTCTATCCTTAATTTGAAAGGAAGTACTAGAGCACCAAGTGTACAAATTCGAACAAAACTGAAAAATGTTGAATGATTATAAATGCTGAAAAAGAAAAGGCGGAGAACAAGGGGCCCTTGATCAACAATTTTTAACCAACCGCAATCATAGATTTTTTCTGTAAGCTAAATAGCTTACCTCGTTTTTCATCTCATCTTATTTCATCATATTTAGTTGTATCTAATCTTTGAGGTGTACAGATGTGTACAAAAACTGAAGTACTACATTTTGATAGTTCTGTTCCCATATGGATTATCCTTAGAGTCTTTAGCATTATCAACAAACTGAATCACCTTCGTTCCTGCGATATAGTCATGCCATGTCTCAAAACCTATAAGTTTAACTAGAAAGCCTATTAAGAAAAATGAGAATGAGATATGTTTCCCAAAGATTTCACGGAAAAAAACTTTTTTATACCCGATAGAATTATCGTCACTTGAAACCACCTTTATACCAAAAATAGATTTACCCCATGTACTACCAACCAACAAAACAGGGCGAAAGAGATATAAATAAAAAGCTATAAGATAGCTGAGAAGTGGCCAAAATAGAAATATTTCATCAGGGTAAATTCTTATCGACGAAAATATAAACATCCCAATAATAAAGAGTACTCCATAAAGTATTGTAAAGAAGATAACATCAATGATGAATGCACCAACTCTTTGCGAAATTGTGGCTGGTAAATAATCTTGTTTAATACTTGCTGAAATAAATCCCGAGCTATCCTCCTCACTGTTTATACCATTCTCACGTTTTTCAATTTCTCGTTTGATCTCATTTACAAGTGGAGTAATATAAATTGAATTTTCAGGATTAGCTTCTAGTTGAGTTTTGTACTCTGCAAGCCTACGGGTTAACTCTTCCAAATTTACATTCTCTAAACTTGACATAAAATCTCTCTCTCAATCTCATATTAATGAGAACACTGTTCATATTTACTTTAGCATGTGAGTTAAACATCACAAGCATATTCCAAGTATAATATAAATCTCAACAGATAAAAGAACTTTCTTACTCCGTCCCTAAACTAAATTTGAAATAAAAACCCAGAGCACCAAGTGTACAAACTCGAACAAAACAAGAAATGTTGAATGATTATAAATGCTTATAAAAAAATGGCGGAGAACAAGGGATTCGAACCCTCGGATGAGTCACCCCATCACTAACTTTCCAAGCTAGCGTCTTCGACCACTCGACCAATTCTCCGTGAGAATAAATTTAACACTTTGGAATCTTTTGGTAAATATTTAAATTTCGACGTAATTTTTGCGTTTTCTCTTAAAAAAATCTGAGATTAGCTTCGAGCACTCTAAATGCTTAAACCCACCATAGACATTGATTTTATGATTTAATCTCTCATCATTATGAAGCTTTTTTCCAAGGCTTATCGCTCCACCCTTTGTGTCATATGCCCCAAAGTAAACATTGCGAATTCTTGCTTGTGATAATGCACCCATACACATTGGACAAGGCTCAAGAGTTACATACAGATCACAGTCTACGAGTCTCCAGGACCTCATATACTCTGAAGCCTCTTTTATCGCCAGTATTTCTGCGTGATTGCATGCATTAAGCTCTCGCTCTTTTGTATTATGGGCCTTAGCAATGACTCGCCCAGCTTTGTCTGTAATGACCGCCCCAACAGGAACCTCACCTAAGTTTGCTGCTTGTTGAGCTAGATCTATCGCATGAGTCATGGTGTAGTTAATGAGATCAAACTGCATTTGCATCTTCATTGGCTTCTTTGATTTCACTAAATTTTCTTCTAAGGTTGGCCTTCTTATGCATTTTCCAAACTTTCTTAAGCTCTGCTAAGTTCTTTCTCTCCTCAGCTCCGTTTAGTATAAGTTTCAGTCCGTAGTGGACAGGTCGCCCAGGAATGACTTCGCGTCTAGTTTGAACTTGCCCCTTGAGTGTGAATAATTTACTGCCAAATGGAATTTCTAAAAAGATCTCACGCCCTAAATCGACATTATCAAAAGATAGAATTGAGATACAGTTACGTCTGAGATCTGCTAGTCTTACTTCAACATTTTCTTCATCATAGGTCATTGTACCTTTTAGTTCTCCCCTATAGCGAAAGTCATACTCCCACCACTGAACTCTTGGGTAATAAAGCGGTGAACTCATAACAAAGGCATTGATACCTAAAAAGATGGCCGCAAGAAATGCAATATAAAGTACTAACATATTATATTCTACAAATGTGAAGTTAAGAATATTTTTAAATATATAAAGAGCTATGAGAAGAGTTATCCCCCAAAAAGCATAATTTTTATTACGATAAGCTCTTGCATAAAACCTTGTGGTTATGAAAAGAAATATAAACTCTAAATAAAAGCTCAACTTAAAAAAACTCTTATCTGTGATTCTTACGATTAAAAACAAGGAAAAGATTAAAAGTATTAATATTACTTTTGTAATGGTTTGTTTTCTAAGTTCGTCATCGTTTCTAATTTCTAATAATTTCTTCATAGCTTGTTCCATATAGCTCTGCGAGAGCCTGTAGTGATGTATTACTCATAATATATATCGGATCTTTATAGTACGTATCTAGTATATAGTCATGATGCTTCTTACTGCTTGTGAGGTAGCATATTGGCTCATCTGGCCTTATCTCTTTTTCTAAGTTGAGAATTGAATACTGACTCTCTCTACTATCAAGATGTAGCGCTGGAAACATATATTTACTGTAAAAGGATAGCTTTGCTGTGATTTGGTAGCTATCACCCACAATCTTTTTTCCCTTGCAGACATTATAGATGGCCGGAACAAGTTTTCCCTTCCACCCAATTAACTCATTAAGTCTTCCATATTTCTCGCCAGAGTCTAATGATGGAAGAATTATCAAGGTAACCTTTACCATCATCAGCAAAATTATATTAAATGATAAGTAGAGATATTGTTTCTTTGTATTTTCTATTTCACTTCCAAACAGCAGCATAAAAGCAATAGCACAACTGCCAGTCCAATTCGCCTCTATTTGCTTATTAAATGACATCAGAAATATAAAGGCCAAAAAGCCCACAGTATTGAACACTAGAATACGGTTCCACTTACTTTTTTCAAGTTTTGGGTAAAGCTTATAGTAAAGTACCCATAGTAATGATCCCATCAGTACAATTTGAGACAAAATATAATTTAAAATATTTAAGATATCAAAGTGCTTCTCTACCCTTTTAAATAAATGAAATTCTAATGAAACAAAATTATGTTTATACTGCCAATATACATGAGGCATAAAAAGGACGATGACCCCACTGACAATTACCCAAAAAGATTTTCTTTTAAGGAATTCTGGGTTTGCGATGGTGGTTAGTAAAACGATTAATAGTCCATGATACTTACTATAAAACATAAGCGTTATCGCCAAAGTTAAAAATAAGCTGTTCTGCCAATTGTCCTCGGCCAAATATCTTTTAATATAGTAAAAAAATAAGGTCGTAAAAAACATTATCGGGCCATCTGGTATTGCCACAAAGCCATTTAGATTAAGCAATGGCATCGCAAGAAAGAGACATACCATATAGACAAGTTTCTTTGGCTTTATAAGCTTCATCAAAAGATAAAATGTTCCCATCTGGTAGAGCATAAACATCGATCTCACACCGAACTCATTATCTCCGAATATCAATGTACCAAGCCATATAGAGATTGCGACAATGGGAGGATGATCATAGTATCCCCAATCCAAAAACTTAGAATACATCCAATAATAGGCCTCATCATAGCTAAGCTCGACCCCATTCATAATTAATACTTGAGGGATGAAGTATAATATCAAAAGAATGGCGAAGTTCTTGACAAGTTCACTTCGCTTTTTGCTTGCAAATATTTCCATTATATTAATCTTCATTAGTAAATTATAATAGGCTTAATGAACAATACAACAGAAAACGGTCTTAAACCTTCAATTACTTTTGAAGTCATAAAATTTATTACCCTCTACTATATTTTAGTCGCTATCATTCTGATTATTGTTCAAGTCGTTATGGAATACCACAATATTAAAAAAGATATTGATCAAAACATAACAAATCTTTCAAGTTCTTTTGATAAAACTCTTACGAATTCTCTTTGGGAGATTAATAAAGAGCAAACTGATACAATCATCAAGGGTATTTTGGACTCCCCCTACATTTTAGCTGTTGAATTATATCATAGTGATGGAAGCTTAATTAGTCGTTCATCAAAAAAATCTGATTTTAAATTTGTTGGCTCTAAAGATGAACATTCTTTAGATTTTTACTTTAATCCTCTCCGAACTTTTCTTTATAAATTTAATCTTTCAAAACAAATGGACATTGAGCCTTCAAAAGACGTTGGCAAGATGGTTATCTATTCTGGTAATTCTGTTATCCTTGAACACCTGTCTCGAATTATTTTTTATATTGTAATGAATTCAATTCTTCAAACAATTACAATCTGGATTATACTAATTTTTTTCATTAACCTAAAAGTTCGAGACCCCCTTAAGGAACTGGTTTTAAAGATTCAAAGTACCAACCCACAAGACCCAAAACCAATTGATTCTTTAAATAAATATAATACAAATGAGTTTAGACTCATTGTTTCTTCATTTAATGCTCTTACCTCTGAATTAAAAAAATATAAGGATGTTTTAGAAGCTATTATTGATAATAAAACAGAAATGTTAAAAGAAAGAAATATTGAAGTGAGAGAGCTTATTGGTAAGCTTGAAAGTGCACAATCACAACTTATCAACCAAGAAAAACTCAACTCACTAGGCTTAATGTCTGCTGGTATAGCTCATGAGCTCAAAAATCCACTCAATATTTCTCTTAACTCTATTGTTATTCTAAAAGATATTTTAAAGCTCAATGATAAAGGTGAGGTGGATCTTAATAATATATCATCCAAACAAATAGGGAAGTTAGCTCCCGTACTAGATATTATTCAGAACAGTAATAGCAGAATGGATAAAATTATTAAAAGTATGCTTCTGCAATCTAGAACAGAGTATGCTCAACCGACCTTAATTAACCTAGACTCATTCATCAATATAAACTTAAATATACTGCAAAAATCTCTCAATTCTAACTCTAGTGCACTTATTTCACTTGAAACTTTTATCCCAAAAGATCTAGAAATTAAAATTTTTCCAAATGAGTTTGGACGTCTTCTTGTTAATTTACTTGAAAACTCATTCTATGGCATCGAAGAGAAGCTCAACTCCACAACGATAGATATAACAAATTACAAACCTAGCATTCAAATATCTGCCTTATCCCTTGAAGGGGACAAGGTCCTTATAAAGATACATGATAACGGTACTGGAATAAAAAATGCGCTTATCAACAAAGTACAAGAGCCATTCTTTACAACAAAACCCCCTGGAGCAGGAACTGGACTTGGACTTCACCTGGCCTATGATATTGTTAAAAATCATCAGGGTAAAATAAAAATTTCTAGTGAAGAAGGTGAATATACCGAGGTTCAAATTACACTACCAAGTATTATTTAATTATTTGATGGCGCACCCTGAGAGATTCGAACTCCCGATCTTCTAATTCGTAGTCAGACGCCTTATCCAGCTGGGCCAAGGGTGCGTGATAGTATTTTTAATAAAATTATACCGGATTAACAAGTTATTTATTCATATGCTTTTACTTCTTGCATTGCACCACTACTTTACAGGAATATTTAGTGTATTCGCTGTTGACTCATAATTTAGTTCAATAACCTGTGATCGCGTCTCTACAGCTGAATATAAGCTATCTCTAGAGTCAACAATAAGCGCTAGCCTGTGACCCCTAGGAACATCATATGCAGTGGCCACCAATTCAAATTGGGCCCTGTTATGACCCGTAATAGAGGAGAACGCCCCATGAGTAATAAGTTTTGCGTAACCCAAGGAGTCTACGTCGTATAAATAAGCAATTAACTGATATTTTCTATTTGTTGATTTAATATTTAAGCTTATCTTAGGGACACCCCGAATATGCTTCACTTTTTTCAGCCTTTTTGTTTTAAAGGTAAAGGCATGCATATTGGAAACTATAGGCATATAACTATAAGTCGGTATTTTTAAATTTCCATCCATAATAGAGGAGAGAAGTGGAATACCGGTTGTCGCATAGGTATCAATTCTTGAGATTATAAAATCTCTAACAGGGTGGCCTACATACTTATTTTTTTTGATATTACTTCTATCTAAAAATCTACTTGGGTGTAAGTGCCATTGTTGATCTTCAATTCTTTGTAACTCATCTAATGAATAACTTTCTCTCTTATGTTCTAAGTCTGTTTGAATATTAACCTGATTAAGTTTTAATTTTTTATTCTTAATTCCCTTAAGCCATAAATCAAACCACATTTGCATTCTGTTGAAGGTATAATTGTTTTTCAAAATCATTCCACTTGCTTCTGCCGTTGCATGTGTTCCCTGATTAAGATCCAAAATTTTTGGTGTTGTAAGCTGATTGAAATATTTAATGAGGGGATTCGGCTGAAATAAGTTATCACCATAGTTTTGAGAGATAAATACAGGTGCATTTCTCTTATTAACTTCGCCTATAAAGTTAATAGGACTTCTCTCTTCGGCCCAACTTAATGTTTCATCTATATTTGTTTGAGTGACGAGATTTTTAAACATTTTTGGAATGGTTTCATCTATTTCACCTGTAAGAAAGCCTAGTGTTATCAATAGGGAAGTCCAAAACTTTCGTGGTGTTCTCTCCCCATAAAGAGCTGAAGTCAAAGAGCTCCAGCCGCTCATAGAGACTCCAGTCTTGATTCTACTTTCTTTCGCCAAGGCCATAAGCGCCATTCCGCCACCGTAGGAAATACCAGCAATACCGACATTGTTAATATCTACATTTGTTTTTTGTTCTAACCAATCAACAACTTTTGATAGGTCTTGAACATCACTATTTCCAATGACATCAATTTTTCCACTAGAACAACCAAAACCACGAGTTGAGTAGCTTAAAACAATATAACCTTTTTCAGCGAGAATTTTCGCTTGTCTAAAATATTCGTGATCTTCTAGGCTCCAACTATTTACAAAAATAACTGCAGGGTAGTTTTTACTTAAATCTGTGGGATGAAAAAGGTTTGCAGCAATTTCTACACCCTCAAATCCCCTAATAAGAATATCGTCCTTAAAAGTATAAGATTCTGTTTTAAAGTTCTTGAAATTAAAACAAATATTTGAGTACGCACTTGAGCTAGTCAAAATGCACATTAATACTAATAGACTTATCTTCATGATTATCTAGCTCCTTGAAAATTACTATATTCAAGGTTAGACAATAAAAGCTACTAAATCAAATTTAGCTCTATTGAATACTATTCTTACTGAAGTAGCTTCCTAAGTCCTTAAAGTCACTAAAGCATTGCATGTTTTCAGTAGGTAGTTTGAAGCAAAAATCAAATGCCCCAACTAGAACTCGCGTACTAACATCAACGCCCTCTGCAAGCTCTTCAAGGTATTCTTCCTTCTTAGCTTGAGATAATATTGTGTCATTACTGTAGTTTAGGCCTAAAAATATAAAGTCTGCATTAAAGTGCTTGTTTAATGCTCCAACTGAATTTGCGCTAACATTTCCACCCAAGAAATCCACCTGAAGTCCAAGAGACTGAAATAGTATCGCTGCGGCCATAGCACCAAGCTCATTTAATTGACCAATAGGACTGGCAACTAAAATTCTTTTAGCATCACTGGGTAGGGAAGTATTAACTGACATCTTTTTAACTAATGTCGACTTAAGTATTAAGTAGATCTGTTCACGCTTAGAGTACTCTAGCCTTTCATCTGTTCTTAAAACCCTAACTTCAGCGATGGTAGGTAGTATGATTAAGTTAATAAAACTCTCACCGGTCAAAGATACTGATGCTTTTTGTAATTCATGAGCAAGAACATCTAACTTAAAGAAGTTCAATGACATTTTAATATTTGCTAGAATCTCCTCAGTATTTATATTCTCTTTATGAACCTGCGCCACACTAGTTGGAGATGTTAATTTATATCTTTCTAGAACAGTCTCAAGTTCAGCCTCTGAAAGCTCAGCTATGTCTGAAATATTATTACCGTGGTTTACTAGCTTTTGTAGTAAAGATAACCTGTGAACCTCTTCGTTTGAATAAAGTCTTCTGCCGTTTTTATCTCTAACAGGCTTTGTTGCACCGTATCTTTTTTCCCAGGCACGAATAGTATGAGGATTAATACCCGTCATATTCGATACAAATTGAATACTGAAGAAGTTCTCGCTCTTATTTTCGTTCATGTTATTTCCTTTGGTATAAGTTTCGTTCATATATGTTTTTAACAGAACTTAGACACAAATCAATGGAATAACCTGTACAAGAGATTGACTGGGATTAGACGAAACAGGGATCCCACCTAGACAAAGGCCTTACGATGAACTCTCTGCTATTTCCTCTAGCCAAAGCTTGAACATTAAAACGCTATATATTTTATAATAATCTACGTAATTTTTTGATTTTTTAGCTAGTAAAGCTGTAAGTTTATACTTATCAATATACCTCTCTAAAGTACTATGACTTAATCCGAGAAACTCCAAGTGATCATTTCTTATAAACTCTTCCAAGTTAACACCAAAGCCCATCTTCTTCTGTTTCCAGATATTCTTTGGATACATTTTATTTGCCAAGAATCTTCTTAATATAATTTTTTGCCTGTGAAATTTCATTTTATGTTCCATTGGAAGAGCTCTAGAGAAAGATATCATCTCTGAAGATAGATATGGGACTCTCGCCTCAAAAGAGTTGGCCATACTCATCCTATCTACCTTTTTTAGTATATTCCCTTCAAGGTAGGTCTTGATATCGAGCTCACTCATTTCACGCTTAAGACTCTGGACCTCTATTATTTCTGATTTAATTTCCTCATTTTCTATCAATAGATCCTCAATACCTGGGCTTCTCCACATGAGATGATTAAATGGAAAATCTTTATCCTTCTGATCTAAAAATTTCTCAATCAACATTACCAATGGGTACTTGCTATGACTAAAACTTATAAGGTTCAGGACATACTTCAAAATCGCTAAAAATGGATACGTTAACTTAAGAAAAAAACTATTTGCTAGTATCGTTGCAAAGTACGTATGGTACCCCAAAAATAATTCATCAGCTCCATCACCAGAAACTCCAACTTTTTGCAACTTTGAAACACCATTAAATAATTTGTAGTTTGATACAAGCGCTGGATCACAAATTAAGTCATCAGCAAAGTAAGCAATTCTTCTAAAGCTTATAGCTTCGTTCTTTTTTAACTCAATTTCTTTAAGGTTTTTATTAAGCTTATTAGCAACTAATTTTGCCTTATCCTTTTCACAAAAGGCTCCAGTATTGTGCACAAACGTCGTTACACTATATTCTCCGGAGTTTTTCAAACTTTCTGCTATTGCGGTAGAGTCAAGGCCTCCAGACAAAAAAACCGTAACTGGTACATCTGCGACCAAATGCGATCGAGTTGATTTACTCAACACACGCTCAAATTCTTTATCCCAATCATTTCCAGTTACTTTAAATTCTATTTTTTTTCTTTGTATTTTACTAATAAGCCCCTTCTCTCCAAAAACGATAGTTTCTCCAGGGAATAGCTGTTTAATATTCTTAATTCCAGTATTGGGGCATCTTATATAGCCCAACTTAAAATACTCTCTTATCCCATCATCATCCAGCTCTCGACTTACTCCAGAGTATTCCAATATAGACTTTATCTCTGATGCATAAACGAGCTTATCCTCATCTAAGTAATAGTATAGGGGCTTTATACCAACATGATCCCTAGATAATGAGAGTGTTTTTGCATCATTATTCCAATAGGCAAAGGCATACATCCCATCAATACCATTTAGAAACTCAACTCCAGAATGATCTAAACCGTTTAGCAATACTTCCGTGTCAGATGATGTCTCATATTTAAGATGGGTGAGCCTTAAGTCTTCGTGATTATAGATCTCGCCATTAAAACTTAATACAGATTTTCTACTTGATATGAATGGTTGATTCGCGGCCTTAGATAAATCAATAATACTTAATCGATTGTGAAACATTATATTATTTTGTGAGATCTCAACAGTATCTTGAAAATCTGGCCCTCTGTGAAGAAGTTTACTTTGCATTTTATTTATATGAGATATATCTACTTTGTCTGCTGTATTGAAGTTATATACGCCCCCAACTCCACACATTAGGACTGACCATTTAGTCTAATAGAACTTTTCATATCTTTAATACCTCTATAGACAGTTACTAATTCAGGAAGCACCTTCACAAATTTAAATATAGAATAGTTCGACTGACCATAAGATCTGGGACGATGTATGATTTCAAGTTCAGCGCAAGTTAACTTTTGGTGATAGAGGTAAATAGAAATATAGCGATGGTAGTGCCTAAAGGGCTTAATAAATAATGCATTTTCTTTTGGAATAATTTTTAAGGAGGACCCCACATCTGTAAAAACTCCTCCCAATAAGGTTCGTATTAAAGCATTTCCTATTATTGAGGGCAAATGTCTAAAGATTCTATCGTTATCTTCTCTGGTACTTCGTCTGCTACAAACAAAATCTAAATTATTATTCTGCATATGAGTGTAAAAAGTATAAATATCCCTAGGATCAACCTGTAAGTCGCCATCCATAATAGCAATGCAAGAGTATGCGGCGGCCTTTATACCACGATAAATTGAAACTCCTTGGCCCAAGTTCTCTTCATTTGTAATCAACTTGATATGCTTAGAGTTACTCTCTTTAAGAAACCTTTTTAATACACTCTCAGTTTCATCTTGAGATTGATCATTTACAAGAATCACTTCAAAAGTTTCAAACTTTTCAGTTAAAGCAACGTTAATTTCATCTAGTAGCTTCTCAATATTACCAGCCTCGTTAAAGACAGGAATTACAACCGAAATGGGTTTTTTATGCATACTTTCTCCAGGACTCTACTGTAACATAATTTATATAAATTCTTAAGTATCGTCCTCATCCTCTTTCAATATATTAATTCTAATGTATAATTCTTCTATGTGTGGAGTCTCCGGTATTATTTCCCTTAATCACTCAATTCTTGATCGCGATGATCAGGAAGTAATCCGCGACATGTCATCCCTTTTAACACACAGAGGGCCAAATCAAAGAGGGCACTTTTACGACGACAACCTTCTTTTTGGCAATACGAGACTGTCCATACTTGATAAATCAAAGTCTGCAGATCTTCCCATAATGACAGACGAGAAAGATATTATTCTCTGCTACAATGGCGAAATATCAAATTATATTGAGCTTTCAGAAAAATATAATCTTAAATCAAAATACTCACTAAAGACTCACTCTGACTCAGAAGTATTGCTTTATTTATATAAAGAAATTGGGATGAAACTTCTAGATGAGATCTCAGGCATGTTTGCCTTTGCTATCTTTGATAAAAATCTTAATAAGGTTTTTATCTGTAGAGATTTTTTTGGTATCACACCACTTTTCTATACGACTAAAAATGAAAAGTTCTATTTTGCTTCTGAAATTAAAAGCTTACTTGAAATCCCAGGATTTGAGAGACAAGTAAACCCTCTCGCTCTTTTTGACTACTTTACTCTTGCCTACGTTCCTGGTGAAAACACAATGTTTCAAGACATCATTGAACTCAGAAATGGTCAGATGCTGACAATAGATCTAGCGACCGGAAATATTGATAAAAAATATCACTACAGAATGAAATATGAAATAAATCCAGATATAAGTTTTAAAGAAGCTACAGATAATGTTTACGACCTTTTACTTGATTCCGTTGACCGAAACTTACGTTCTGATGCACCCATTGGAACAACGCTTTCTGGTGGCGTTGATACAAGTGGGATTACTTGCCTCATAAAAGACCTAGGTAGAAGTACTGACTTTCATAGTTTCTCTATCAGAATGGGTGAGTCTAGCTTTGATGAATCTCCTTACCAGCGATTAGTTTCTGATCACTGCAAGACGAATCACCATGAATTTTTAATAACTCCAAGTGAAGTTGAATCTGTATTTCATGAGCATATAGCACACCTTGATGAGCCTCTCGGGAATGGAGCACCAATTCCTATATATATTCTAGCTCAAAGGGCCAGTAAATATGTTAGTGTTCTTTTGAACGGCGAAGGTGGAGATGAAGTTTTTAACGCATATTCTGTTTATCAAGCCTGGAAAATTCGAAAGCACTATGTAAATTATTGTCCAAAGTTTCTGAGACAACTTATATATCAAGTAGTGCACTTACTTCCTGCAAACTATTCGAAGCTCTCATTTGATTTTCAAGCGAAGAGATTTACAGAGGGCGCAGAACTACATCCCGCTGCTGCCCACTTTTACTGGAGACACCCACTAACAAACTCCGAAAAAAAGAAAATGTTAACTCACTCCAATTTCCGATCTACGGATGAAATTGGGATTAACCTATTTAATGAATTTTCTCACACAGACGAATTAAATCGTATTGCAATGCTCGATATTGAACATTTTATTACTGATGATTTACTCGTTAAGAATGATCGAATGTGTTATGCACACTCCATTGAGGGACGATATCCATATCTAGACAAGAAGCTTATAGACTATGTTCAAACATTACCTACAGAATATAAATTAAAGGGTCTCAAAGGTAGATATATACAAAAAAAGGCCCTCTCAAGAACTCTTCCAAAGGAAATTCTAAAGAGACAAAACTATGGGCTAGAGATGCCTCATTCCATATGGTTTTTTGATGCGTTAAAGCCATTACTAGATCGCTACCTTAATAAAGAGTCTGTAGAGAGGACTGGCTTCCTTAGGTGGGAGATGGTCAAATCATTAATGGATACTCATATGAGTAATAAACGTGATTATGGACGCGGGCTTTGGTGTATTGCTGTTTTTATTGCGTGGCATGAACTATATATTCAAACCTCTGATTATAAAAAATATCTTAATAGGATTAAAGTATGAACTTTTTCAAAGAATATTGGCAATTTTTAAAAGAGCAGAAGAAGTGGATACTAATTCCCGTACTTGTTATATTTTCACTTTTAAGCGCTTTGATTTTCTTTACTGCAAGTTCTAGTGTTTCACCCTTTATCTACACATTATTTTAGGCAATGAATAAGTCTAATAATTTAGCACTTAAAGTGCTGCTCATTTCTCTTGCACATTTTTGGTTTAGTTACCAACACAGAGAAATTATATTTATATTCATTGGAGTTTTTCTCATTTTTGCTCTTCCAAAAATCTCAGGATACATAGACTCTAGTATTGAGGAAGTTGTAAAAAAGATCGGATTCCTCTTACTTCAAATAATTCTATTTATCATTTATTTTATCGTCATAATTCCTACAAAGCTTTTTCATAGAAACAAATCATACACGGCTTCTTCTTATATTAGTGTTAAGTCTAAAAAGATTGATTTTGGAAAACTTTGGTAATGTATATACTAGGAATATCCGCTTACTTTCATGACTCTGCAGCGGCTCTAATTAAAGATGGGGTGTTACTTGCAGCGGCACAAGAAGAAAGGTTTACAAGAATTAAAAATGACTCTGCCTTTCCAATAAATGCTGTTAGGTTTCTACTTGAAGATGAATACATTAATGCATCTCATATAGAGAAAATTATTTTTTACGATAAGCCGTGGTTAAAATTTGAACGTATTTTAGAATCGAGTATTGCATTTGCTCCATACTCCTTAAAAAATTTCTTAATGAGTATGCCTATCTGGCTTTCTACAAAACTTAATGCACGCAAACAAATTACTAACAATTTAATTGATGTAGATCCAAAATTCAAAGATACAAAACTACTCTTTTCAGAGCATCACTTCTCCCATGCAGCAAGTTCTTTCTACACATCTCCTTTCACTGACGCTTGCTCTATAACAATCGATGGAGTTGGTGAGTGGGCTACAACTTCAATTATTGACTTTAAATCTGATGGCTACAATTACATTAGTGAAATTCACTACCCTCACTCAATAGGACTTTTATACTCTGCATTTACATGTTTCTGTGGATTCAGAGTAAACTCTGGCGAATATAAGCTGATGGGTCTTGCTCCATACGGAATTAAAGATGATAAAGAGACTGTCGTTTTTATTAATCAAATTAAAGATAACCTATTAACTATTTTTGAAGATGGTTCCATTCAACTAAACTTAGAATATTTTTCTTTTTACAAAAATGGAAATACTATTAATGAAGCTAAGTTTCAAAAATTATTCTCACTAAAGTCTCGACGTGAGGAAGAGGAGATCTCCCAATCTTATGCTAACTTTGCCCTTGCTGCACAAGTAGTTACAGAGGAAATTATTATCAAAATTATTCAGCATGCTAGTTCTGTTTCTAAATCTAAAAACCTCTGTTTATCAGGTGGGGTGGCGTTAAACTGTGTCGCTAATTCAAAAATACAAAGCTTGAACTTATTTGAAAATATATGGATACACCCCTCACCAGGTGACGCTGGGGGGGCTGTTGGTGCCGCACTTGCAGTTTATTACTCAAATCACAAATACCTATCATGTCTTAACTTTACGCCTTACTTGGGGCCAAGCTATTCGGACAAAAATATACTTGCAGAGCTTAATACATACGGACTACCCTTTAAAAAGTATACCGATACTGACCTTTTCCATTTCTGTGGAAAAAAATTATCACAATCAAATATCGTTGGATGGTTTCAAGGTAAACTTGAGTGGGGGCCTAGATCACTCGGAAATAGAAGTATCCTTGCAAATCCTTGCGATCAAGAAATGCAACTTAAACTAAATTTAAAAATTAAGTTTCGCGAAGGCTTTAGACCTTTTGCTCCCGTAGTAATTGAAGAAGATGCTCATAAGTACTTTCAAAAGTGTACTTTTTCCCCATATATGCAATATACCTATCAAGTTATGGATGCCTCTTCGAAATCTAGTACGAATACAGGATTTAAGAATAGGCTAAAATCTATTAAATCTAAAACTCCAGCCATTACACATCTAGATCTTTCCGCCCGAGTTCAAACAGTTAATGCATCTCAAAATGATCGTCTCTACAAACTTATAAAGGCCTTTGAAACTCATACGCAAATTCCAATGTTGATTAATACAAGTTTTAATGTCCGAGGGGAGCCTATAGTTTGCAGTCCAAAAGATGCAATTGAATGCTTTCTTTCAACTAATATGGATATTCTTGTTTTAGGTAACTTTATTATCGAGAGATGTGAAATCCCAACTGAAAAGCTTATCTCAAAGCGGGATTTTCTTCTAGACTAATTCTTTTTTGATTGTGCAGTCCATTTTGTTATTACACTCTTTTAAGCTACAAGTTGTTGAGCTTATATTTGTTTCTATTGAGTTTACATCATCAAGATTTCCCAATCTCACTGCCAGCTCACACTGACTAGATAAAACCTCACCGTTTCTATGAATGAAAACGTTGCTAATTCCTTTAAAGCATTTCCATCCGTTGAAGTTTTTTAAAAAAGTTTTTTCATTAGTGCTATGTCTAAAAGGTTGATCATCACTATTTAATACTATTTCATCGTCTACCTGCTGTAAAAGCCTCAGCTTCTGCATGTCGCCTTTTAAATAGTTGATTGAGTGAAATGCCAAGACTTCACTCTTCGCATTATACTGATAATGCTTAAGTATTTTCCCGAGTTTTTTTTCTTCAGAAGCACTTATATTTACTACTTTCAATTCTTGCTTGAATGACAATCCTTTTTGAATGAGTGCTTTTAAGCCCTCGAGATCTTCAACGACGTCATTATAATCTATTGTAAAAACAATTCTTGTATCAACAAAGTTCTGGGCATGAAGAATCAGCATTAAGATTAACTTAGACTGTAGCTCTCCTTTAAACTGCAAGTCGATGTAATCACAGTCCTTTATTAAGTCTAAAACTTTTTTTATGCTTTTCAAGTTCGCTTTATAATCTTTAAGCACGACTGATCTAACAACACTAGGATTTCGCTTAAAATAGGCTTTAATTAAATCCAGTGATTCACCACTGTAACTTTCTATTTCGTGGAATGATAAATAAGTACTTGGTAGAATATTTTTGAGTTTGATTGTAGACAGCATAAATTGTTCTATTTTATCTAATCTCTTTTCTGTGTTTATATCAAATGCTTCTTCTACCACCATTCTATATTTATAGAATGATGTTGGTCCTGTTATCATCTTTGGCTCAATCGCGGGTGTCTCATACTTTATACTAGCAGGTATTTCAGGAGCGGATTTTGTAATACGAATATCCGTCGGGCAAAAGCAATTCGCCCTATTACACTTAACTGGGTTGGATGGAAATTCAATTTTTTCATACTCCATAATGGTGCCTAAATCAGGACTCACATTACATCCTGCTCTTTTTACCATTCCGGTATAGTGTATAAATAATTGCTCTAAACCAATAAAACAATTCCACCCCTTAAAGCTTGCCTTGCCTTCATTTATAAGCTTATTTTCATCAAGCTTTTCTATTTTTTTATTTTTATATTCAACATTGTAGTTAAATCCGACAATAGGCTCATATACCACCTCGTCATTTTTAAATTGAGATTGGAATGAATTCTCCTGTATGAATTGTTCTTTATCCTTTGAGCCATAGTCCGTCTTAATATTCTTTAAACCGTAGTCCTCTAAGATATGAACGCATTCATATGTCCAATTAGGAAACTTCTTAAGCTTACTTATTAAATAAACTGATTTATCCCAAAACTTTTGTTCTGGGTGCATCATGACTCTGACAGAAGGTATTACAGTTCTCTTATCATTATGTAGCTGCTCGAATACTGCAATAAAATTATCAATGTCTGCGCTTTCCGGGTGAAAAGAGAGACAGATATAATCAAAGAATGTGCTTACATTTTTCCAATAGTTAACTGAAACATGGGCATTTGTCGTTATTCCGACTCTAAATCCCTTCTTGTTAATATATGTAATACATTCAATAAAATCGGGCCATAAAGTTGGTTCACCACCCGTAAACGAAAATAGTATTTTTTTATATCCAAGACCCTGAACATAGTGCTTTTCAATTTTATCAATAAAACCTTTTAAAATATCTAATTTCAGCCAATTAAAATTTCCACCATGAACTTCACTGGGACAGTAAGAACAAGAGTAATTACACTTATTATGTATTGACCACATTACATGTAAGTCATAAGTGTCTTCACCTTTAATTATTTTAACCGGTATTTCTTGATCTAAATCTTCCATTATCAACTCTTGCTTTTAACCTTAATACTTATATATTTTACTACAATTAGCCCACAAGCAACAGATATATCGCCGCGTCAAGAGTTAAACCCTTTTACTATTTTATATCTTCTTATATAGTTATTGTTTACTATTTTAATTGAGAGAAACTCTATATGAATGAGAATAACCATACACTTTCTAGAACTAAACTTGATATTACTTTATTTCTTCTCTTTTCGTTCGATTTTATAGTTAGAATGATTTATTTATTTTCCACGGACAATAAGTTCTTTGGAGATGCAACGGCAAGATTAGTTACAATTTTATGGCAAAAAAGTGGACTTACTTTGCTTCCTCACGCAGACTGGCTTCCATTTCCTTTTTGGATTAATGCTTTCTTTGTAAGTTTATCTGACGATATTATTTATACACCTAGGATTATAAGTGCCATTTTCGCGAGTCTCTGCATCATCATTATTTACAAAATTTCATGCTTACTCTTTTCTAAGCATGCGGCCATTTTATCTTGCTTAACATTTACCTTCTCTTTACAGCTTCTTCTTATTGAAACACTAACACTCTCTGAACCTTTTTTCCATTTCTTTTCACTAGTGCTTGTTTACTATTACTTTAAAAAATATTCTTCAACTCTCAACGTCTTTTCGATTATTGTTTGCTCTGCATTTCTTTGTCTTACTCGTCTTGAGGGCTGGGTACTGTGCGGTGTTCTTTTTGCTACTTCATTATTTTGGAGCCATCGTAAATACTCAATTTCTATTTTCACAGGTGCAGGAATTGGCGTCATTTACTGGGAAATCACCTCGACAATCATGGGTAAAGGCTTCCTTCGCGCACTTCTTTATTCTAACTTTGAAGTTGCTAAAATGTATGTAGTAAATGGAACACCATACTTTGAAATATTCTGGAATTCCTCCATGGGCTTAACAATGATGACTTTTGTCATATTTCTTTTGGGATTTTATCTTACAAGAAACAACAAGCTACATAGAATCTATTATTCTCTTGTATTTCTTTTCTTTTTACCCGCTCTCTACATGACTTATAGTAAAAGTTTATTTGCTGAGTTTCGGTATTTCACAGTCTATGCAATATTGTTTTTTCCACTTGTCGGACACTACCTCTCTTTATTGACCCTTAATATGTCGAGTTTAAAGCGTTATTCTACTGTCATCATTTATTTTGTTATTGCCATCACTGTTGATTATATTTGGGTTACAAGCAAGTTTACTCTGCCTCACCATATGCACCTTAGCCCAGGCTTTATTAGCTCAACACAATTTGTTCAAAATGAATTAGAGGTAAAGGATACAGTTGTCTTTCTTGACTTTGATAATACTTGGGACAGAGATCTTTGGAGGGTATACTCTGACGTCCAGCTTAGTGGTATAAAAAAACTTTGTATGGTTGAGTCTCATTACTGGTTGGGGCACAAATTCACCCAGGAATCTGTTGACAAGTGCCTCACTAAAGACACGGTCGCATATCTTATTTTATTTCCAAATGGTTTACTTAGTTCATATTTCGATTCTAACAAAGACAAAATCGCTGCAGACTATGACCTTTCAGAGGTTGGCAATTTTGACAACCATAGGGTTATTAAACTCGAGCCAAGATAATTACTCGAATAAACATTTTAGTTCTGGAACAAGATTTTCTACTGGCTCCTGTCCTCTTAGTTTTTCAAACTTTCTAATTCTTTCTTTGAAAACTCTAAGACCTTCAAGGTCCTGCTCATCTCGAATTGATCTTTCTAAGTATGAGCAGATCTGAGTAGAGCGTTCTTCATAGAAATGATCCTTTCCATTTTTATTTTCTTCAAAATGTTTTTTTAATCTATCCAATGCTCCTTGTTTAATCTCTCTCGGCAAAATATTAATATGTAACCAAGAGGGGTGATGCATCCAAATATGGTACGGTAAAGATGGAATTCTGTTTTTTAGTGTTGCTATCCAATCATATAGTTCGGGCAAGTTAAATATATTTAAAGCCTGTACGCATGTATGAACCTCTGCATGGACATTTTTTTTTTCAAGCATCATCTCTACATTTGATAAGACTTTTTCCCACTTTGTTCCATAGCGGATATATTCATCTAATGGCCCATGAGAATCAATACTAAAGTGTACTGAAATATGTTTAAATTCATCCCATAGCCTAAAGAGTTCTTCGTTTCTTATGGTACAGTTCGTGTGGTAACTAAGAGTTACATCTTTAGCTTTCCCACTTTCTATAATTATTTTAAGAGCTGCTATATGTGTTTTACTTAAAAAAGGCTCTCCTCCGGTCGTAAGAAACTCCTTTAAATGCTCTGTAATCTCTGGGATAAGTCTCTCAATTGGAGTCTCATCTTTCCAGTTGATATGTGCACCCTGAGTAAATTCCTTCGAATACTCAAAACCCAATTTATCAAAGTCTTGTTTAAGAGGGTATGATGCATCTGGATTACACATAATACATTTAAGATTACAATTATTACTAAGACTGAAATCAAGGCTTTGTACCTTTGGTTCTATTTCTCCATCAGGTTTTGTTTGATTAAAAGATTCGTTAAATTTTTCGTTGTCTTTATAACATTCAAGATATGACTGCCTTACCGACGCACCACCGTTTTCCTCCACTTCATAACATTTGCGACACTCAACAGGTTTCTCTCCATTTCTCATTTTCGAACGTATATTTTTATAGTATTTCACATTAAAATACTCAGATATACTGCTAACATCCCTAAGTTTCATGGTCTTGCCTTCGTCATCAAAAACAAAACCAAGGTGATCGGAATTACAACAAATTCTCATTGTAGAGTCTAGATGTGCACTAAAGTGCAGCCAGGGAAGTGGGCAAACTGTCTTTTTATTTATTTCGCTCATAGTACATACATGTTATCTTAATAAGTAGGTCATACCAAAGGAAAAAGACATTTTATGACAAAGAAAAAATCACATAGAGAACTTATTAATTCACCAACATTTTGTACTCTCGCATGGACAGGCTTGTCTGTTTCACCCTCTGGCTCTGTGACCCCTTGCTGTCTTTACGAAGACTCAATTAAAACAGATCAAAAAAGTCACCGTATATACAAAGACGATATTTCAACTTTTTATAATGGTTCTTTTATGAAGGATATTCGCCGCAAGATGCTTAACAATGAGTTTCTTGATGGATGTAAGCAATGTTACGAGAGTGAAAAATACGGGGGTATTTCTCTTCGAAAAAGGGCCAATGCTGACGAATGGGATTGTATTGAAGATTACGGCTTAGACGAAGACTATATACCGCAAAGTATCGACCTTAAGTTGAACAATACATGTAATTTAAAATGTAGAATGTGCCAACCGAGAGACTCAATTCAAATATATTCAGAGTTTTCTAAAATCATGGAAAATGATCCAAATTTTAAGTATTTTCAAAATTCAAAATTAACAGATCCAGAACTTCAAATTGATTTAAAAGATGTACCGAATTGGGAAAATGATGAAAGTTTTTTTGACCAGATTAGATCTGCTCTGCCAGGAATGAGAAAGCTCTCTATTGTTGGTGGAGAACCTCTTATTCTGGACTCTCTGTATAAGCTCCTGGATTTAATAGTTGAGTCGGGACACTCAAAACATATTTTTTTAGTTATAACAACTAACCTCATGACTTTAAGACGTGATCGAATTAAAGAATACTTTTCTCAATTTGAGGAAATTCTTATACAAATAAGTTTAGACGCCGTTGGTAGAGAGCTAAGTTACATAAGGCACCCTTCTGATTTTAAAAAGATTGAGAAAAACTTTAGAGATTTATATGATCACCCCAAAGTAAACGATTCTGTTACGCTTTGTTTTGCTCTCACATCACAACTATATAATGCTATTTATATTGTGGATGTATTTAAGTTTGTTGAGGCGCTTTTGAAAGAAGGAATTTTACTCTCAGATCAGGCGCTTGCATTTACATATTTAACTTACCCAAGACATTTAGATATTAAGAATCTTCCAGATAAGCTGCGTAAAGTTGCAATCAAAGAACTAGAAGAATTTGAGAAAAGCTCTACAATGCTTATAAAACAAGAATCTTTTAGACAAGGCTTTAACCAGTTACTTCACACTATTAAAAACGAAAAAAATTCTGATCGTAAAAAATTACTAAATGAATTTTTGTATTATTCAAATACACTCGACAAACAACGAAATCAAAGCTTACAGGAGGCTTTACCTGATTTCTATAATGGACTCATTGAAAGTAAGGTGAAAGCTGTTTGCCCAAAGCCTGATTTTCATATGCTTCGCGAGGAAGGTTGGGAATTAGCTTCTGCTGACAAGTTGACCGAGGCGATAGTCATGTTTGAAGCGGCACTCAAAACTAGTACATCAAAGCAACTTGATTATAGAGAGCTTGGTTGGATGTACATGAAACTAGAAAGTTTTTCACTATCCTATAAGAATTACAAAAAAGCTTTTTCTCTTGAAAAAAATGATCCCTATATCTTAAAAGGCTTTGCTATTATTGCTTCTATTTTAGAAAAAAATAGATTGTGCAAAAAATTACTCCCGTTGGCCTTGGAACTGAATCCTGGCGACAATGAGTTAATCGAAATTCAAAACAGAATTAGCTAATTATTTTTTTCTGTATTAGTTGCATTTCTTCTTTCGTACAAAAATCTTGTTTACAAACTACAGGGCCAAGACATAGAATTTTTTCATTTATATCTGAATCAAATAAATTCCCAATTTTTTCTGTTTGTGGACAAGTCGATGTAAAAACATCACCTTTTGAGTTAACTATAATTCCCATTTTACCTATATTGCACTCCCAACCTTTAAACGGTAGTTTCTCTTCCTGAAATTCCGATCGGTACTTAGAAAGGGAATTATATGTTTTATCCGACATCAAAATATCGACATGATCAATTGAGAATCTTTGCGCAGTATTAATGGCCCTTGCCTCTTCGTAGCTAGAGTGATTTATGCTATGTAATTGAATCGGATTTACGTTGTTTGCAATAAAATACTTATTCACTTTTTCTAGTTGTTCCACTGTACCGACAGTGAGCTCATAATATCGATTTTTATTATTAATTAAGCTTATAAGGCTTTCGCAAAAGTTTTCAGTAATCTTGACGTGATTCATAATCACGGGGACAACTTTTAAGGTGTGCCCAACACTTTTAACAACATCAAACAGTTCGTCCACTTTATCTATATAATCCCCATTACTAATTTCGATATAAAGAGAATAAAACTCCTTAATATTCTTCATCACTTGTTCCATAATTTCTTCACGGCAGTCAAAACTCATTCTTTTAACACATTTTAAGAAAGATAAATTCTTGAATATGAGTTTACATATATCCTTGTTTTTTTTGCTATTATCACTTCCCTCAAAACTAATTTCTAAAAGTACCCTCTTCTCTGATAGGTCATATTGTTTTTTTATATTATCTACAATATTATTCATCTTCTTAAGTAATAACATCGTTTTCATAAGGTCTAATTCTGAAACAGATATATGTAGCTTCAATCTGTACTTAAATCTCTCTTGTGTATTTATTTCAATTGGCTTTATAATTTCGATGTTTTTGTCTTTTTGAAAACTATGAGTTAATGACTTTGTTATTCTTACATCTGTTGGACAATAGCAATTCTTAACCTTACATATTACAGGCTTCACTGGAAAATCAATGAATTCTGGATATAAGATATTACCTATCTCTTTGCCCATTTCACAGCCAGAGGTTTTTACTCCTCCATTAAAGTGTACAAATAACTGCTCGATACCAATGGCACATTCCCAGCCACTAAAATTAACTTGATCCTTATTTATCAAGTCATTCTCATAGAGCTTTCCTACATCTCCACTATCATTCTCAACTTGATAATCTTCGAAACCTAATTTACGCTCTGGTATTAATGAACTCTTTTTGTATTGCTCCAGGAAAGAGTTCTTCTCCATGAATATCTCTTTTTTAGGATCCTCATAGCTTATTTTTTCTGAGCTAGTTCCGTAATTTTCTAAAATATGAACGCATTCAATTGTATGGTTTTTATATTTTTTTATTCCCTCTATTACTTTTAATGCCTTATTCCAAAGTTCGTTATTTTTATGCATCATAACTCTTACGCTTGGAACGACGCATTTTTTATTATTATGGAAATATTTATACTTTTCAATAAAATTTTCTGCATCAGCACTTTCTGTGTGAAAAGAAAGGCAGATATAATCAAAATAATCTACAATTCCATCCCAGAAATTAGTTGAAACACTTCCATTGGTTGTAAGTCCAACTCGAATATCTCTTTCACCTAAATATTTAACAAATGGTTTGAAGTCTCTCCAAAGTGTTGGTTCTCCTCCAGTAAATGAAAATAATATATTCTTTGCTCCAAGTTTTATCTTATAGTGGGAGAGGGTTACTTCTACAAAATACTTTAAATCATCTAATTTTAGCCATGAGCTTGAACCATTATGTAGTTCATCTGGACAATATGAACACGAGTAGTTACATCGATTATGTATTGACCACATTACGTGCAAGTCATAGGTCGTCTCATTGTTTCGATATATTTTTGTAATCATCTACCAAGCATAACATGAGATTATCATGAATAAAACTGACTTTAGACCTTGAAAGCAAGTGTCAATAAAATAAGAGTTTCTTATACCTTCATCTTTGTTATTATCTTTGTATGTTCAATAAGATTAAATTTAATATAAATACTACATTTGTAATTATAAGTTCAATTATCATTCTATCATTTATCTATAAGGCCTTTCCCTTAATCCCATTCGACCCAGTCGACGGTAAAGGTGACTCCACAGGTCGAATTATTCACATTATAAGATGCTTCCCCTTTGATTATAGCTGGGTAACTTCTACAATTTGGTTACCTTTTTATTTTATACTTTATAGTATTCCCCTTCACTTAAGCTTTACCTATAATTCACTTATTATTTTTCAAGTTTTTATCTCTTCTCTACTATCCGCGATTGTTTTCTGCTCTGCACCAAGGACTATGTCTAAGTTCAGTCAAGTACTATGTATCTTAATCATTTCTTTAATGCCACTAAATACGATGCTCTCAAGAAGCCTCTTGTCGGAAATAAGTTTTATTTTATTTGTCTTTATATCTGGATATTTTTTTACCAAGTTTGATGATAATAGGAAGAAGTCATACTACCTTTATATAAGTATAATTTCTTTGTTAATTGTAAGTATGCTTCGATATGAAGGGTGGATTCTTTATATTTCATATATTTTTTTTATATTCTACAAAACAAAGAGTGTTAAATATATATTAATTGCAAGTTTCTCTTTTGCAGCCTGTGTGTATTTTGTTGAACAGAGTTTGATTGAAGCTGGTCAAGGACACTTTTCTGGTATACTTGATAATTATCTTGAAACTGTACCCCTTATTAAAAAATTTGGCCATGCAGCTCTGTTCTCTAAGCTTAAATTGATTGCAAAATTTCACTTTCAAAATAGTGGTCTGTTTTTTCTTCTTCTACCTTTGGCTTTCTGGCATGCACTAAAGAGAGGTATTGATATTTATTTATATTTTTTTATTGTTCTTTGGCTCTCACTTTTTTTTGGAACAATATCCGATAGTGTTGCTCTCTTTTCACGATATTGGTTTCCTTCTCTTACTCTATTAATTTTTCTAATAGTACGCTCTATCGACTCATTACCAAAAAACATCCATCTCGTAGTTCTTCCGCTGACTCTTATGTTACAGTTGTTTTACGCACCATACATTCACGATCTATCGAGAGAGGTACCCAGCAACTCAGCTCATAATTTTCTTACAAATAGTAGGGCCAAGCTTGTTTACATTGATGAACTTCAGAGTAATTATGTTTTCTACGCCTTTAAGGTCCACAACTTATTTAGTGAATACAAGTACGACGTTGTGCACTATAATGATAACTTGTCTCTTATCCCAGACCCTATGGAATTCAGAAAGAGATTGGAAAATGATTTTTTGGAAAAGTTCCAAAGTAATAACTTTGATCATCTTGTCTTTTTCGAAAATTCAATACTTTATAATCACATACAAGAGAAGCAAATCATTCAACTAGAGAAAAACTGGCGCCTTGTTTTCAGGGATAAGAGGGTTCAAATATTTGAAAGAGTTAATCCAACAAGTTAGGTCAATTTAAGAGATATTATTATTTTTTTGAGTAAATTTTCACAAAATAGCATATAATTAGTTATGAAAAATCATCTTGTATATCTAGCCCACATGCCTCAATGGGATGTCTGTCAACCACCAATGGGAATATCCTATATTGGGGGGTTCCTTAAAAACAAAGGATATAATGTCCAACTTTCAGACTTTAGTATTGAACTATATTCGCAACTTAAAGAAGACGAAAAGTTCATTATGTCTAATGGGGCATACCATATAAACTGGATTCACGAAGAACAATATAGACCAGAGGTTTATCCAAAAATTGCTAGCTTTATTGATGAATGTGCTGAAACTATTCTCAGCCAAAACCCCACTATTGTAGGATTTTCTGTCCTAACAACAAATATTCTACCTACTATTGATCTTGCAAAAAATTTAAAAGCTAGGAACCCATACATTAAAATTATTTTAGGTGGTCCTTATGTCACTAGGTATGAGGGTGCACCCTGGGCAATTAAGCAAGAGTGCATTGATTTTGTCGTTCCAGACGAGGGCGAGGAGGTTTCAGCAGAGCTAGTAAACTTTATCTTAGAGGACAAAGTAAATTATCAAGACATCAAGGGTTTAATATTTAGAGATACGGACAACAATGTCATTGATACCGGACCACGTGAGATGATTGAAGACATCAATCAAATACCTTATCCTCTCTATGAAATGTTTCCCCTCCATAAATACTCCGACCCGAGTATTCCAATTCTTGGAAGTAGAGGCTGTATTTTTGCATGTTCATTTTGTTCTGAGACAGTATTTTGGAAAAGATTTCGGTATCGCTCAGCGGATAACATAGTTACAGAATTTAAACATCACTTAAATCATTTTAAGACAAATTATTTCTATATTGTAGATTCCCTTATAAATGGCGATATGAAAGAACTTGTTAAAATGTGTGAGCTCATAATCGCTGAAGGTCTTGATATAAAATGGGGAGGAAAAGCCTCCATCAGAACTCAAATGACCAAAGAAGTCTTAGAGCTTATGGTCAAAGCTGGTTGTGACAACCTACAATATGGAATCGAATCGGGCTCTCCAAAAGTTATTAGAGAAATGAGAAAAGGCTTTACAGCACCCATTGCCAAAAGAGTACTAAGAGATTCTTGTGATGCTGGAATTAAAGTCGGTTGTTTTTTCCTAGTAGGGTTTCCCACAGAAACAAATGAAGATTATGAAGAAACAAAATCATTTATAAAAGATATTGAACCTTACTTAGATCATTTAATCCCAGGTTTCGGGATGGGTATTTTAGCCGGCTCAGAGGTACACGATAATCCTGATAAATTTGGAATAAAATGGGACGAAAACGGACAATGGTTTACAGAACATGTTAATTCAGAGATTGTAAAAGTAAGAGTTGATGACTTTAGAAAGTTTTGCGATAGTCTTACAGGTGTTAATATTGGCTAAATTTTATAGAAAGTTAATGAATATTATCAATATCAAATCGTTCTTCATCATACTTACATTTTTACTTATTATTTCTTTCACTGAAATTTCTCTACAATTAACATATAATCCAAAAAGCATAGATCAAACGAACTATTTTGTAGATTTGCATAATAGTAATTTTGGTGAAAGCTGCATGTTTGAGAGCACTATTCTTCCACACCCTAATTTTACTTTTACGTATAAAGGCGACGGAGAATGTTACAGTACAGGTATTAATAATTTTGGTTTTTCAAACAAGTATTCTGTTTCGACGGAAAAAAACTTAGATTACTTTGATATTGCTGTTGTTGGCGGATCTGTTGCCGATATAATGTTTCACCACTTCATCGCAAATGATTCATACCTTGAGCATCAACTTAACAAAAATTTTATCTCACCAAACAAAAAGCCCTTCAGAGTTCATAACTTTGCTTTAGGGGCAAACAACTTTCCAACGCAAATTAATATTCTCAACTATTTTGGTCAATTCATAGATGGCTTCATCGCCATTGATGGCTACAATGAATTTTTGACTGTAATGGAAATCGGTAGAATAGATATGCCGCCTCTGATTCCATTCTACTTAAGTACTATATTACATCTAACAGATAAGCTTGACGGTCTTAAGAACTTATATGCTTTTAAAGTTTATCTCAAAAAATCTCCACTACAAAATTCAATGTTGATTCGTCTCTTCTACGATTGTTGGCTTAAATATCAATACAGTAAGTTAGACAAAGTTATAGAAATGTTTAAAGAAACACAGAATAGTTACAAAGTTAAAGCTGATAACCAAGAGCAAATTTTTCAATTAAACTATAAACGATACCAATACTATATCGATTCTTATCGAAATATTTCGAAAAATCTTAATGTAAAATATGCTCATTTTATTCAACCGATTATTTCTCTTGAAAAGAATTTAACCTCAGATGAAGAAAAAGTTAAATCCGTATCTTTTAGTCCCTACTACAAGGAGTTTGCTGAAATTATAAATTCTCTAGATACAGAAAAGTATAACACCTATAGTCTCATTGATGTTTTCAATAAATCTAATAATACAATTTATATGGATCAGGTTCATTATAAATTTGAAAAGAATAATTATTCGAGTGGTTATCAGATTTTAATTAACAGAATTCTCGACACAATTCAAAATAAATGGCAACTCAAAAAGAAGTAAAGTTAGATACTTAACTCACAATTTCTCTAGCCTTTTAATTTTCCAGTCTTGTCTTATTTTTTTTAAAATTTCATCTACAATTATCTTGTGCCCGAGAATTTTCCCATCAATATTCTTGAAATGTATGTAGTCATTGTATATATGGGAAAGATTATTCTCAAAAATCTTTAAAAGACTATATATATTCTTACTATTGATTGAGATCATTTTATCTACAATTTCAGGATAGACGTCTTTTAATACATCATTTCTGAAATTAATTTTTTTTTCTTCCGTATGTCTTACCTTAAAACGAAGTATTGTAGGCTGAAAAAATAATGCAAACTTCTGTTTATTCAATTTCGTCAAAGTTCGAAATGTATCTATATATTTTTCATACTCACTATATAACTCATCTTTGTAATCTGTTTTTTCGTCGATTTTCCTTTGAAATACTTTTACGATATAACTTTTCGTCATGTTATCACCAAAAAGTTCATTCAAATACGATGAATATCGGAGCAGTGCCCAAGATAGTAAATATGAATTAATGAGTTTTTCTCTTAAGGAAGAAAGAGCTTCATATATAGCGACACTCGTTCTAAGATTAAGGTCACGATAATCACCAACCTGATACACAATACTGAAGGGGGAGTCGAACTTCAAATCTTCTGAGGTATTTAATTCATTTCCACCTTCAATTGAGAGAATTGCATCAAATTTGTCCTGGTGAGTTATGTAATTTATTAATTGCTGTGGCTGTTTCCAAGAACCAATTGCACCACCGAAAACTCTAATTTTTTTACCATTCGGCCCAAGGTAATTTGTTTCCAGTCTGTGCTTGATTTCACCATAACGACCAACATCATACCTCCATTTAATTAAATTGTAGGCTACTGATCCCCCAGATATTAATATATTAAATGTTTTATTATCGTCTATGCTTGGATACTCAGGTCCATACATTCCTTCAGAGTTTACTCTTGAGGTTAGACAGTTTTCTCTATTATCTCTTTTATGTATAATCCCAAGATAAGGATGAGGATAAAGAGTTGAGCCCCAGTTACATCTATAGCTTGTTTTATCCCCAAAGAGTCCTTTCGCTTTTTTATTAAATAACTCCTCAGCAGAACTGTAATTGTTATTATAAACACGAAGGTATAGCTCAGTAAACAAAAGCGTAACCATTATTAAGATTGAGAATGAAATCATTATCATTATTACTTTCTTCATTTCGCCTCGAATGATTTGAATATATCTTATACTTTGCATTCTTGCACTTTGATATGACTATGCAATATGAGCAAGACAGTTCATTAGTTTTTCTTTTGATTGCTTATCACTTGGATTTTTTTTAAGCCACATCTTCAAGTATCCAAGCGCCTGAGTATAATCGCCTTGGAAGTTATAGTAATCTCCTAGCGCTTTTTCTCTATTCAGTAACATTGGGGAAGGATAGGTTGTGTTTATCCCCAATTCATTTACAAGTGCACAAAACTCTTCAAATCTTCGAAGCCTTACAAGGTAAATATTAGTCCCATCTTCAGAAACCCAATAATTATTTCTACTCTCATCTCGTATCATTCCATAGTCTTCGGGGTTGTCACCACCTGCGGTCCCATTAGAAAAGCCACAAAATGCAGGAGATCGATTTACAGCTCCTATATAATAGTTTGCATTTCTTTTTATGAACTCTAGTGTTTCAATGTGATGCTCTTCTGTTTCTCTTGGTAAGACAAACATAAAATTATATGCATTGTGTAAGCCAGCTTCACTTGATTCTCTAACAAATTTGTCCAGATCAGTCATACGTGCCAGATTTTTACCCGCAAGACTCATCAAATCAAGAGATGTAGTCTCCATACCAAATGCTAGACAATGACATCCCGATTTTTTAAGTTTTAGAAAAAACTTATAATCCATCTCTCTTCGAATCACTGCCTGTGAAGCCCACTTAAACTTCATTCCGCTCTCTATAACTAAATCGGCGAATCTTTCAAGATGCCTTAGATTTCCATTTATTAAACTGTCTTGAAAATCAACATATGTTATTTGATTATGTTTTGAGAATTGATACTCAATTTCTTTAAACACTCTCTCGGCAGAGAAACTCCTATCGGTTTTCCAAAACACCATTTCTGTGCAATAAATACATTTATTAGGACAGCCCCTACTACTAATTAATGGTAAGCGCTCTGGCTTAGTATAATTTTCAAAAATATAATTACTAAAATCAGTATAATGAAGATCATCTAGTTCACGAATGGGTTCATGTGACTTCTCAACAACTATTTCTTCTCCAACTTTATAAAATGTACCATTAATTCCTGTTAATTCCTCACCTTTACTTACGGCCTTCAAAACTTCCCCAAGAGTATATTCACCTTCACTCTCGACAACTACATCAATACATTTGGATATTTCAAGAGTGTACTTTCCGGCAAGTGAATAGCTAACATGTGGATCACCGAAAATAATCTTAGTACTTGGTGATACCTCTTTTATCTTTTCTGATAGTGATAAACTAAAGTCAAAAGAAGAATTGTAGATACTAAATCCAACAGACTTTGGTTTTATAAGATCAATTAGCTCAAAAAAAGACTTGAGATAAAACATATGTGCATCCACATAGCTTCTTACATGATATTTAGAATTCCAAAACCAACTAGAGACCTCAATATTCCACACATCTTTATATTCATCTATTTTTTTACGATACATTTCAACGTTCAAATCTAAACCAAGAACTTTAAAGCCCTTTGATTTTCCATATGATGCTAATACACCCAAAGACAGAGGAGGAGTTTCAATTCTCCAACCAGGACATTGGAGTAATAACATATCTAAACTTTCAAATTCGTAATTTTGATATCTATTAATAAATCCAAGTTCTTTAATTTTTTCTTTAATTGCTTCTGATTCTTTCATAAATTTCATACCCAAGATTAGAGTAAATTATATTCCATTGCTCTCTTACAAATGGGTTTTTTTTAGAGTAAAAATCTCTTTTCACTAAACCGTCATTAAATAGTATCAAAAAATCTACATTACCTTTTTTGATACACCTAAGAGTTGACTCTGTTGAATAAGTTCTCTCTGGAATAAGTGGGTAATTCTCAGTTAAACAAAATACTTTTTGATACAAGTGACTATCAATATAGTATGACCATATATCAGCATGCCAACTGATATTATCATATATAATTCGACGATCAATCAAATGCCTTTTATATCTTATCTCTTTTTTAGTTTTCGTAAATTTGATCAATTCACTCAACCCCTTATCCATATTAATTGTATAGTGATGGGCTTCTAATATGCGATGGTACGAGAAAGGTTGCATCAATATAAAGCAGCCTATAAATATGAATAATGCCGATTTGATCTTAAGATTACCAAGCATATATGCACTAAAGTAAAGTAAGATAATTGAAGATAGGTAATGATATCGATAATCTGGCATAATATAACCAGTAGCAAATTGCTTTATTATAAACATTACATATGCAATTAGGAAGAGGTAAATTGCTTTCTGCCAATAGCTTTCAGATACTATTACTGCATATCCGCCTCCCAGAGTACCAAAAATCAAACTCAACCAACTAAGTGGCATCATCAGTAAAAAGCCGCCATACCAGTTGATGCTATCGTTAAACGAAAACATTTTATAAAAATTAGCAACCTCAATGACATGTTCTCCTTCAATACCCCAAAGGATAGATCCTCCGAAAAGGTAATTCATATAAAACATATAGATAACTGCTGTGCTGATAATGATGAATGCAAGAATCATTTTCCCTGTGAATATTTCCTTTTTATTTCTAATCATTATCATTGCAGTAACAAAGGGAAGGAAGAGGTATGCTTCATATCTAGTTAAGCATAAAAATGCTAAACATATTGCGGCTGCCAAATAGGCTTTGAGTGTTTGTTTAGAATCAACAATTGTCATCAACCAAATAAATAGCCCCAACAAAGCAACATAGTAGGGCTCCGATAGGTTTGCTGCTTCTATAAATATATGTGGTGTAGAAAAAGTGGAAAGTAAGAAAAAGGCTAAAGCAACATGATCAGAAATGATATTTTTAATCGCCCTAGCTAGAAAGTATAATCCAGCTCCAACAAATATAACGGGCAAGATCCTTGGTGTATAAATCCAATCATAAAACATTGCTGAAAATATATAGTTTATCCAGAATGGGAAAGGTAACCAAATTTCTGTCGGCCACAATCGAAAATCATAAACCATGTGATGTGCACCAGCAGTACGAGAAATAGCATCTCCATGATGAAGTCCATCAAATGTATATATAAATAGAAGCCTTATAAATACAAAAATGAGAAAAAGAACTTCATACTTATAGCTTTCTATAAACTCCAATGCTCTATTAGACTTATTCATTTTCATTCTTAAATCATAACTTAAAATGTCTTTTTCGTTTATATTATTCATCACATTTATTATAATTCTATACATTTTAACATCTAAACCAAAGCCTCTTAATGTTTCTTAAGTTTTAATTAAAGCACCCTCATATTTACTTAACTTATGACCTACTCTTCAAATTCTTGTATTTCTAAAGTACTTCCCACAGTTTCATTAATAATACGAAGCATTTCTAAATGCAACTCCTTGGATTTTGCCCTAACAATATGAGTATTATCCTCAAAATCTTTCGCACTTATTATATTGTCATGAAATAACGCTGGAATGAAATAAATATTTTCCCCCTTCTTTGAGAATATTTTATACAGTCTTTTTTTGATTTTGGAGTTACGACGGTCCACTCTAGTATAGTCGTCTTTGACTCTAGCTTCAAATACAAAAACTTTATTATCATTTTGCTCTAATTTCTCTACAAGTTTTTCTAGATACATAAACTTCACATCAATCCACTGATCTAGGGTTAGCAGATCGGAACCAATATCTTTACGAGGTGGCGCTAGCTTCTCAGTCTCTCCAAGAAAAGTACTTAAAAGAAAATTTTTGATATGATTTCTTCTTGCAAAGAAATACGATATCTCCTCTAAAAAGAGTAGCGCGGAACTTGAACTAAAATAAGATAAGTCTCTATATTCTTCTAGAGCTTTTATAACATCGACAACGCCACTCAATCCTTTTCGTGGTAGGCCGAAAAAAAATGTAGAATAATTAGTATTTTTAAAGTCCTCGTCACCAACATAAAGAATAATAGTTTTGTTTCTAAACTTATTCCATAATAAATCTTTCAGTACATATAACTCGTAAGAACTCATTGCCGGTAGAGTCAAGTGGTGGCTTTTATCCATTATCGATTCGATCTGACTGGATCCGATGGGAATATATTTTTTATTTGTTTTCTTTATATGCTCTATGTTACGTGCAAGGTTCATTTCATGAAACATTCGACTACTTCTATTATTCTCTTTCGCTATTGAATATAATGTTCCCTCCAGAAGCTTTGTCATGTTTAGAGTAAAATCTAAAATGATAACCACACTGAATATTAGTAAGAGTTTCTTTAGCATGTTAAAACCTAAAATAGATAAATTGATAATTACCCAAATTACCAAATATTATAAAAAATAACGTTAACACAGTAAAAATTGTTATTTTTTTTATACCTAGAAAGTGAAGTAAATAAAAATTATCTTGATTTTTCTTTGCCTGTATTTCTACATAATACAGTAGTGATGAGAACAGAGTGATATACTTTAATATATGAATATTCTCCATGGAAAACAAGGAGATATCTAGTAAATCTTTTTCCAAGATTATTTTAAGCATTTCCATACTTTCAATTCTAAAAAGAAAGAATCCCAATGGTAACAATAGAAAGTGGACGTATTCATGGCAGACCTTATATATAACGGACTTATTCACTAAAACTTTATATATATTAGATTTTCTCCACATCAAATTAGATATCAACCCTAATCCACTATAGATTCCAAATAAAATAAAGTTCCAGCCTGCCCCATGCCAAAACCCCATAAAAGAGAAGATAATGAGTATATGTAAATATTTCTTATTCTGGGTAACTCTATTTTTTTTCAAAAACAATAAAAAGTAATCACGAATCCAGGACATAAGGGTGATATGCCATGATTTCCAAAAATCATTTGCATTTTTTGCTAATAACGGAAACTTGAAATTTACAGACAACTCAATACCAAACAAGAGGGAAACTCCTCTTGCAATATTCGAATAGGCTGAAAAGTCACAGTAAAGTTGAATGGCAAATGCGAATGATGCTAGATAAATAGAAAAAAGATCGTACGATTGAGTATTTTCAAAAACGTTATTAACTAATAGTCCGAGATTGTCTGCAATTGCTAATTTTTTAAAAAGTCCCCAAAAAATTAAATAAAATGATTTTTCATATTCAATCTTTTTAATACTTCCAAGAGATTCTAACTGAGGCATTAGCTTTTTAGCTCTTTCTATTGGGCCTGCAACTAACTGTGGAAAATATGCCACGTATAGTCCAAATAATACAAAGTCTTTAGTAGGGGTCTGCTTACCACGATAAACATCAAAAGTGTAACTCAATGTCTGAAATGTATAAAACGATATTCCGAGTGGAAAAATTAATTCTAGTAACGGTAGGCTAAGCGACAGGCCTAATAACTCGATAAGTGTATTAAAATTCTCGATAAAAAAATCAAAATATTTAAAGATGCACAGTAATCCTAGATTTATAAAAAGACTGATAAATAGATATTTCTGTTTGTTAACGCCCTTATGAATTTTGTTCGCACAAATAAAATCCGTGAGAGTACTTATAAAGATTAAAACCAAGAATCTATAATCCCACAAAGCATAGAAGCCATAAGAAATTAATAATAGGTACAACTTTTTGTACTTCAATCCCACTAATTTATAAAGCAGCATAATTAGCGTTAAGAAGAGATAGAAATTGTATGTATTAAAAAACAACTGTCACCTTTAAAACAAGTACTTTAACTCTGGTACCATTTCACAAATATCCTCGAGTTGATTATGCTCTTGATATCTTAATAATTTTTTTTTAATTACGACTCTTTTTGTTTCATCTGCTTCAAGTAAAGTATTTTTTTCTTTTAAGTATAGCATCAAGTCACGCATGTTAGGATGAAAGCGACAGTCTTTATTCTCCAATATCTTTAAGATCCTTGCCCAAGCTAATTTCTTATAACTCCACGGTAGGGCCCGAATATCTAACCATCCTGGCTCTGTAACATAATTAAAGTAAATATTTTTTATCTCAATTTCATTAATACTACTTATCCAGCGATGAAGATCGTCTATGTTAAAGATATTTAGAATTTGAACTGCGCAATGTATTTGAATACTAAGGTTTTTTCTACCCTTAAGCTTTTCTAAATTTCTTAGGATTGAATTCCACTTAGAGCCGTATCGAATATACTCATTAAGTTTTCCGTATCCATCGATACTAATATGAATCTCAACTAACTTAAACTCTTCCCATAAAGCTGCGAGGTCTTCACTCCATATTGTAAGATTAGTATTGTAAGTTAGTTTTATCTTTTTAGATTCTCCAGACTTAACAAGCATTTTAACTGCATTTAAATGAGCCTTATTTAAAAATGGCTCTCCTCCTGTAGTTAAGTATTCACCTAAATCATGACCTAGATTCTCTATGAGCTTTATAGTGATATCATTTGCAGATTTATTAGAAGCTTTCTGATAGAAGTTTTTATCGTATTCAATCTTATTCATATCAAAATATTTTTTTAAAGATGTGGACGCTCTTGGGGAGCACATTATACACATCAAATTGCAAACATTTGTTAGGCTTATATCAATCGATTGAACCTTCACCTCAATTTCACCGTCTTCACTCGTATCAAGTAATTGCTTTCTATATTTTTCGTTTTTATTATAAATTTCATTAAACTTATTTCTCACTGAAATAATTCCTAAGTCCTCCTGGTCGTAACACTTAGAGCATATTTTTGGCCTTACACCGCGCAGCATTTTTTTTCTTATCTCTACTAATGAACTCTTATTAAAGTATTCTTCGAGGGTTTCAATTTCATATATACTTATTGTCCTATCATTTTTATCAACAATCGTTCCTGGGTAGTACGTATTACAGCAAATTCTCATCGCACCATCTAAATCCGAGCTCAAATGTACCCAAGGCAAAGGGCATATAACATCGCTTACTTCTTTTTCCATTACCTACATTAACACTTATTATATTTTATTTAAACTATACATGTCCCTACTTGTAATTAATTGCTTAGTTTACTAAAATTCTATAATGCTTACTAATGTTAAAGAAATATTTTTACTTCAAACTTTGTACATTACTTGTTTTGGTGAACAGACGGGTGTTCCTATTCTTAAAGATACACTCAAGACACTTAACCCACCAGAAAGCCTTAAGATTGCACTCAAAACTCAACTCAAAGAAGAGGTGTTTCACGCAAGAGAATATAAAAAATATACAAATAATCCTGCATATATAGACTCTAAGTTTGAGCCTGAGATTCTCAAGTTTATTTTAGGCATCAATGTACTAACTGTAAGAATTTTTGCCCTTCAAATTATTCTAGAAGGTCTTGCGGTAAATGTTTTAAAGTTTAGACTTGCTAACTGGCCCAATTATCCTGCAAGGGAGTTTGACCTACTTGTGCTTGAAGATGAAACTCGCCACAACAATTCCATTTTTCCATTTATTCCACAACTCAAAATTATTGATGAAGAGATAGAGAGACAAGTTTTTATTGATACCAAAGAAAGCCTATATAAAATATTTAAATCTGCTTTCAGTCCTTTCGAAATAAAATCTTTTCACCAAGAATATACAAACTCAGATAGTTTTGATTTCCGAGATTTTTTATTATGCTCCAACTATCGAGACTTAGCCGAATCAAACAATCGCTATATCGAAGATAAAATGGATGAATTCTTTGATATGTACTACTCTTAATTTCGATATGAAAAGCCCACCGTCTACGCTGTGCTTCAAGTAATTAATAAAAAATGGTAGTACTAAATTAGCTTTGAATATTAACAGCACACATATCAAAACTTCGCTATTTGACTGTTCACAATCTTCAACCTAAAAAGTATAATTTATCATGATGAAAATCAAACCATATATATTTAAAGTACTAACGTTTGTTTTCTTAATAACAATTTCACTTTCATCTTTTGAATTATTGATACAAAGAATTCCATCTACATGGGCAGATAAGGAAAAGATTGCATTCTATGTTTTAGGTGGATCAACATCCTTCGGCGAGCCTTACAATGATAACCCCAGCTTCATCAGACTTGTTACAAGAAAACTAAACAATAAGTATAACTCTAAAGAGATTGATGTAATTATGCTTGCAAAGGGTGGCAAAAATATTCTTGAAAACTATATGACTTATCTGAGACAAATAATCCTTAAACCATATAAAAAATCCTATACCTTTATATATACTGGTATTAACGACATTGGGAAAACTAATCCCGATAAATATGATGTCGCCTTAGAAAGTTTCTTTTTAAGGACCTACATCGGTTCATTTATATATGAGTTTCTTATCAATAGGGGAGTATTGTCTTTTCATGACTCATCTTTACTCTTTGACCAGAGAGTAAATGATCTTTTCAGCATGGCCAGCAAATACTCGGAGAAAGTTTTTGTCTCTACCTTAGCAGGAAACTATCATAGTTTTTCTCCCCCTATTCAGAAACATCTATCAGACAATGAATTTATAGCGCACCTTGTTTGTGAGAAAGAAGATAATAATATTAAAAGAGTTAGATGTTTGAAAACCAACAAGCTAAATACTCGCTACCTTTTTTATGAAGAAATATTGAATGAGTATCAAGCCAGTAAGAACCCGGCCATATTAGAAAAAGTACAAAGCTCATGGAATCGGTATGAATCCCTTAGACCAGCACTAATCAAAAACGCTATAATTAATAAGAATTCAAAAAGTTCCTCTAATATTTATTTCATTGATTTTCATAAAAGTCTCTTCACAAAAGGAAATGGATTTGTCGGAGACAATTTTTTTGTTGATCCTCACCACCCAAACTTGGAAGGTCATATTTTACTTGCAAATTTATTTTTACAAAAACTATCTCCAAGTTCTCCATCTATCAGTCTAAAGGACGTGACAACATGGTACAAAAACACATTAGAAGAAAAAGAAGTTGTTTTTTCCAGAATTCAATGGATGTTTTTCCAATCTCAAATTGAGCCATACCCTTTTTTGAGGGCGAGAGACATGCTTACGATATTAAATAAACATAAAAGTCTTTTCAATGACTTTGAAAGATACTCTATCTCTGCATTAATCAGCATATGTTCCCCTTATATAATTAATGAGAATAAAGCTTATATACTCAATGACTTGCAGCTCAAATACTTAAAGGACTATTTTTTGTCTAACCAAGTAATAAAATCGAACCTCAAAAAATACATAATTTTTAGCAGTAAAAATAATGCTTATCCTGACGACATTAAAGGACTCAAAAACCAACTTCTAAATATATTAAGAGATTAGAAGTCTTCTACTTTTGCTCTATTAAATAAATATGAAACACCTCACTATCATTGTCTCCATATCGATATGATTCTATAAAACCTATTTTCTTTATATCATTATTTATTATATTATCTCTAAGGAAATTCTCATAACGTAATCTATCTCCTGATGTAATAAGCCATTGCTTTTCTTTCTTATTTGAAATTTGCATTCTAAACTCTGACAGATCCCCCTGGGCCCAATTTTTTTCTGATGAAGGTAGCCCCTTAAAACTATGATGAAAAATTTTTAAATGTGCAGTACATCCATTATATGAGATTGCAATTGATTCTCCTTTGGGACTATCTGCAAAATCAAAAAAGAAGTAGGGATTACGCTGAAATTTATATTTTTTTAGATACAATCCTGCATCATATTGTATTTTATAGTTCTGAAATCTTTTGTCAGATTCTCCTAAATTTTGAAACCAAGAGCCATTCCCTCTGTTATCTGGACGGATAACACACAGCAAAATAATCGACAATATTAAATACATATAAACCGCAGGCTTCCACTTTATATATCTTGGAGAAAGGTACAAAGTGATTGCAACTAATACGTATACCAATATTGCATAATATCCAAAATATTCTGCGATATAAAATTGTAGATTGATGTATTTAATCATAGTGATACATAGTCCCCAAATTAGAAAAATAGGAAGGAATTTTATATTTACATTTTTAGCTATATATGGCCTTACTATAAAAGCTGGAAATACAAAGAAAAATAGAATATTAAATGCGGATGATCTTTGTGGTACAAAATAGTTCCCTCCGCAAAAGATATAAATTAAATTTAATAAAAACATAGACCATACAGAAACAATATAACCATCCATTTTTTTATTTTTTAAAAAGTGCAAACATGACCACACAAACAACACTATAAAATAAATCATTAACGGTGTTTCTCTTAACCTGCTGTAGAAATCTAAACGATAGACCGCTTCATTTTTCACGAATTGAACATATAGATCCCTAAAAAATAAAAAATACCCATCCAACATAACTACATTTAGCAGACCAAAAACCAACAGCATTACAATATAACCCGACATAGCCGCGGCCAAAAATCGCCAAAAGCTTTGATAGCTAAATTTCATAGGGTTTAGGTCTGTAAAATATAAAATGGGTATAAAACTTAAATACATAATATATTTAAAATTAGAGTGTAGACTTGATCCAAAAAAGAATGCTGCCAAAAAATAATAGAAATACTTCTTCTTCTTTGAGTTAAAGGCAACTCCCATAAATGCTAACGAATATATAGAATACATTTCCGCTTTTGAAGCCGTGTAATCAAGACTGAGAGTTCCAAGTAACAATGGAGAACAAGCCGCAACAACAAGTGTTAACCAACGAGTGTTTTTGTCGAAAAATTGCTTCAAAGCCAAATTCAGACCAAGAATAAAGATAGAATATGTTAAGAAGTAATTTAAAAAGTGCCCCCAGTACATTCCAAAAAACCGATATAAATAATGAACCGGAATTAATGCTGGCAACCGATCATCCATGTAATGATTTTCAAAAAATTTATTTGTATCAAGTGAAACGTTTAATCCAAAATACCTTGTAGTGTCACAATCTATAAAGTTTCCATAATAAAAATAAGGATCTTGAATTAATGGGAATAAGCATGAAAGACTTAAAAGAACTAGATATGGCTGCTCACTCTTACATATTTTTTTTAATCTTCTCTTTACAGTTACAAGCAAACTCACTCTCACTACCTTTATAAAATGATTTTTATCTGCCTTTCAATTGTCATACAACCAGTTTATCAAAGGAATACTTTCAATACTATTTTTTCAAGAATTGTTCTTTTAGATTATCTTTTTTATTATAGCTGTAATTATTAGTTTACGAGTTCGACAAACAATACATCAACTATATTCAATTTCTATAATTTGAGCCTTTTAAATAAAAAAGCCCAGCTACATAACTGGGCTTTTGATCAATCAACTTAAAATGGCGGAGATGGCGAGATTCGAACTCGCGGAACGCAGAACGTTCGGACCCTTAGCAAGGGCCTGGTTTCAACCACTCACCCACATCTCCGAATTAAGTTGAAATCGTATATTTTATTCAAAGAACTCTAAATGATCTAAGTTATGGCGGAAGTGATAGGATTCGAACCTACGGAAGGCGTAAACCCTCAACAGTTTTCAAAACTGCCTCCTTCAACCACTCGGACACACTTCCACAAAAACTTACTAGCAAAGAATATAGGCGACACATCATAAAAATGCAATTACTTTCTACTTCGCAAAGCGCAAGATTATAGGAGTTTCGTCTCATTCATATATTTTAGGTAGTTCTCTAGATACCATTTATAAACATGCACCGCTGGATGATTATGCTGATACTCGCTTCCGACTCTCGGATTACAATGCAATAGCATTTTAGCTCCAGGAATTGACTCATAGCCTGACACGCTATATATGGATCGATTCACCAAGAAACTTGGTTGGTATGTAGGGTTTATAATAATAATTTTTGTTTTCTTTGAATATTTTTGAAGAAACTGCTCTCGTTTTTTTCGCTTAACCTTATTCCATAACTATTTATAACCCTCATTGATCTCTGAATAATACAGTTATTTTTATTCTTCCAATGGTTGTCTATATTATAATCTCTATTACTATAATTCTTCACTCAATGACTTTTGCATAAATGATGCTATCGTATATTCATCGCTTAAACTTGCACCTTAAGTATTACTACCACCGACAAATAGAATTCTTTTTTTAAACTTTTCAGGTTGATACAGAGTCGTTCTATTTCCCTTAGAGTTCACACTTATTTTGATCTCATTCGTAATTTTTTCTTTGGGTGAGTACAGTTTGTACAAGTAATACTCGCGTTCGGTATGAGCTCATATAATACTTCTGCATCATTGGATGCTCTAAAAAGTTCTTTATTATCTTTATAACTATAACCCTCTTCAATATAATAAAAATGACTTCTATAGTTCTTAACATCAATGTCTGTATTAGAAATTGAAATATCTAAAATGATAAATATTGCTAGAAATGTAATGATATAAAAGCTAAGGATTTTATGTTTATTTGGCTTCGATCCTAGAGACTCCATTCATATAGGGAATGATTACTTTCGGTACAGTAATTGAACCATCTTCATTTTGATAATTTTCTAATACAGCTACAAAGCACCTACCAACTGCAAGACCAGAACCATTTAACGTATGTACAAACTTAGGCTTTTCACCTTCAGACTTAAATCTAATGTTAGCCCTTCTTGCTTGAAATTCACCACAATTTGAGCACGATGAAATTTCTCTGTACGTTTTTTGGCTAGGTACCCATACTTCAAGGTCGTATGTTTTACGCGCACCAAAACCTACATCACCAGAACACAATCTTACTGTTCGATAGGGAAGCTTTAGCTTTTCTAAAATTTCTTCAGCACTTCTTTTCATATCTTCCAAGGCTTGGCTTGAGTCGTCAGGATGAACAATGTTTACCATTTCAACCTTATTAAACTGATGCATACGAATTAGGCCTCTGGTATCTCTACCGTGAGAGCCAGCTTCCGCTCTGAAACATGGTGTTAAGCCAGTATATTTTATTGGAAGATCTTTAGTGTTTATTATTTCTTCTCTTTTTAAATTTGTTAGAGGAACCTCCGATGTAGGTATAAGGTACCAATCCTCACCCTCTATCTTAAATAGGTCCTCTTTAAATTTTGGTAGTTGTCCGGTTCCATAGAGTGCTCTTTCATGAACGATAAATGGCGGTATGATTTCTTCATAACCTCGATCTAACTGATGATCTAGCATGAAGTTTGCCAGAGCTCTCTCCAGCCTTGCCAACTGACCTCTATAAACAACAAATCTCGCCCCTGTCATCTTAGCGGCGGCCTCGAAATCTAACATACCAAGCTTTTCACCCAGATCAACATGGTCCTTAGGAGGGAAATTTAGCTCTACAGGTGTGCCACATTTACTTATTTCTACATTTTCCGCTTCATCTGTTCCAAGAGGTGTATCGTCCTCCATAAGGTTTGGAACTTCAGATAATAGTGAATCGAGTTCATCTCTACAAACATCGAGTTGCGAACAATCATCCGTCATGGATTCTTTTAATTTTCCTACTTTGGACATAAGATCATCTGCATTTTCACCGCTCCTTTTCTTAAATCCAACTTCTTTAGATATTGATTTAATTTCGGATTGTGTCGTTTCTACTTTTGTTGTTAATACTTTTCTTTTTGTATTTAAGGCAACAATTGCATCAATTATGGAAAGATCAAACTTTCGCATACTTAAGTTCTTTTTTACTTCTTCTAAATTCGCTTCGATAAACTTAACATCGTGCATAAAAACCTCATTCCATTGTTCTAATATAACTTTCAATAGAGCTCTTATAACTAGAGTTAGGAGAAAGCTCAAGAAATTGTTTATAATTTTTAATTGCAAACTGACTCTGACCAAGCTTCTTATAGGTCTCGGCCATTAATCGGTATATTTTGGCGTTTGATGGTTGTATCTCCATCGCTTTTTGATATTGATCAAGAGCAATCTCAAACTTATTTCTTTGTACTTCGATTTGAGCAATACCCAGTATGGCCTCAATACTTTTATCATTTACCTGTACAGCCTTTAAATAACTTCTCTTAGCATCCTCTAGCTTATTTTCATCCAAAAGAATTTTTGCATATAAAATGTATCCGTCAACCACACCTGGGTTAAACTCAATCTCTTTCAGTACTAACTCTTTAGCCTTTGCATTATTTTTAATCATATAATACAGCTTCGCATACAGAAATTGAAGCTTAGGGTAGGCAATATGCCTTTCACTTAATTTATCTAGGTGTAGTTTAGCATTTTTATACTTTTCTAAGTTAATATAACTTTCAGCAAGTTGTAGTCTAATTTTTAAATTACCTGGATTTATATATAATAGCTCTTCAGAGTGCTCGGTAATTTTTTCGATATCATCATCGAGTCTTGCTGATTCTATTAAAAATATAAATAAACTTTCCGACTTCTCTGGAATAGCTAAGAGTTCATCCTTTATGTTTTTATATTTCTTAATCAGTCCACTTTTATAATAATTTATTCCAATCTCACTCAAAACTTGTGGGTTGTCCGGAAAGTCTTTCAGTACATCATACAAATAACCAACAGCTGCATTACTTGTTTCTTCTTCGTATAAAACCCGAGCAAAGCCTAATCTAAAATCAAGATTCGAAGGATCAAGCTCAATCCCTTTATTTAGCATTCTTTTGGCTTTAGGGTATTGATAAGCCTTTATATAAAGGTTTGCTAATTCTAATATCACTTCGTCACTTAGCGGATCTATCGCATACGCCTTTTGGAGCCATGTAGACTGTGCTGCGTATCTTTTTCTGAACTTCGCAAGTTTACCTCTAAGTTTGAAAAAATCAAGTTCACGCATTCCTTCAAAGTTCTTAGCTATATTTAGTAAGTTTGCCGTTTCTCTAAAGTCGTAAGCTTCAATTGTTGCATCAATTAAAGATACAAGAACATCACGAGAATTGGGATACTCCTTAAAAAGTTTTTTGAGTTTACCTGTTGCATCATTAACATATCCACGCTTTAGGCTTAGCTCAGATAATAAAATTCTTAGCTCAATTGAGTTCTTATCGATTTCTCTTGCTCTTAAGGCCACATTTAGAGCATTCTTATAATCTTTCTTTTTTTCGAAAGCTCTAGCAAGATTAATTTCTTTTTTTAACTTACTCGTTGATATCAAACTATTAATAAGGGTGTTGTCTGTATAATCAAGGTTAGATAGTTTATCTATTAAGTTCTTGGATTCATGAGTCTTCAAAGATTTTTCAAAGTATTGTGCGGCCTTATCAATATCTTTTTTTGCTGAATACAGAAATCCCTGCAATATAAGATATTCGGAGTAATAGCTGCTGGCACCCTCGGCCTGCAATTTATTAATTTTAAAAATAATATCTACGACTTCCTTAAACTTACTTTGCTCAATCAAAGAAAAGGCATTTTCAAGTAAGAAGTAAACGGAGTTAGGGTACTTGTTTGTAACATAGTTTAACAGTTTTTTTCTTTTGCCACCTTGCTCATCTACAGACTTGTAATATCTATACAGCATTGTAGTGGTATATAGGTCCTTATCTTGTATCTTCTCAAGAGTCTCTAAAACTTTACTAGATTGAATTTTTTCCAGACTTCCTGTTCTTAAAAGCGAGGTTAAATAGTTTACATATAGGTGTGGAGTTATTTTTCTCCCCCTTATTGTGAGATATTTCTCAGTGTACAGGGCCGCTGCTTCATAGCGCTCAATTGCAATATAAAATGTTGTAATTGCAGCAGTATAATCAGCCTCTAGTATTGATTTAGAAAATACATACTGTATTAATTTAAATATTTTACTCGCATCTTCATTGAATGTTTTCGATTCGTTTAGCATTAAGGAATAACTAAATATTAACTTTGCTAATGCATTATTTTTGTCAAACTTATTAAGAACAGATGCTTGAAAAAATTTGGCGGCTTTATTTATCTTAGAGTATTCATATGTTGATAGTAGCTCTAGGCCCTTAGAGTAGTTGGCTGTAGCCAGACTTTGGTCTTCTGTGTCAAGGCGTGATGGAAATATGATATCTGGCTCAATAACGACAATAGGCTTTAGTGATATCGTGGTTTCTTCAGTATCCATGTCGAGTATTACTGCTATACATATTAGAAATAAAATTACTGCTAAAGTAGAAGCTTTCTTTGACTTCTTTTCTGTTGCTTTTTCTGTAGGCTTTTTTTCCTTTAAATCTTCAAGTTTTTTCTTTTCTTTACTCTTTCTTGCAATAACTTTCTCTTCAAACTCCTCAACCTTCATAGCTGTCTTTAACTGCTTATCTAGTTCATTGAGATTAAGCATTTGTGTTGCTTCATTTTCATAATCAACAACTATCTCTACTTCATTTTCTTCTGCTTTAGACTTATCTTTCTGCCTTCGCTCTTCCTCAAGTTTTTCTTTTTTAAGTTTTTCAACTCTTAGATATTTTTGATAATCGGGATTAAGCTGTGTTTTCTCGACCTCTTCTGTAACAGGTATACTCTTTCTGACTTCTGTTTTATCTAGATCTTCTTTTTTTTCAACTATGACTTCTGCCAGACCCACCTTTAGTTCTTTATACTGACTTAACGGACCCCAATCCCCAACAGGAAATAACTGACACTCTTCAGTTCCCTTTACAAGCCCAGCTTTAACAAGCTCTAATATTTCCTCTTTCTCAACTGGACCAACGACTCGACCACCTTCAAGTTTAATACGATACTTATTCATATGTACCCTCTCTCTTTATAAGTGGATAGATCAATACCGGAAACACCAGAAACAGGATCAGTACTATATTGCTTGCTTGACTGCTAACACTTAAAATTGTGTCGATTTTGTAAAACTTATATAAAAACAAAGGAGTGAAGGGTAAACCAAAATATAAAAACTCTATAGTTTTATTTTTGTAACTTTGTACTATGTTATACAGAACAAGGTTTGCCGAAAGACCAATAAACAAAGCGTAAATATGAGAATCAGCGTTTAATAAGCTTATGATCATCAAAGATGCCGTATTAAATTTCAATAGGTTTATATTGTATGTTTTTGATTTATTAATATAAATCTGAATTAGAAAAGCCAACATTAAAAGAAGAAGCGCGATAACGATTAACTCATTCTGTTTTTCAAAAAGGTAATAGCTGTAAAAATTTTTTAGGTTACTCGTAATAATATATGGAATTAATGTGAACTTTGTTGCTTTTATAAAATTCTTCACACTCCAATCACTTTGTTTTTCAATTTCATTAATTTTTATTACAGAATCAAAAATGCTAGAACTTGCGATCATCAAGATTATTATTATGCATAAACTTATAACGGGGTATTCCTTCACTGCTTCTATTGATAACCCAGAACTACCAGTCAGACCAACATAGGCAAACGAAGAAACCAAAAGCACAATTAAACGGCTTAGCTGATCATTCGCAATTATTTCAAAGACCTTACTTTTAGAAATTTTACTTGAACTAAACGCTGTTATCACACCGGCCCCAGTAATTAATATCACAAGATCTAATATGTTTTTTGTCTCCGCAAACAAACTAACTAGCCAACACATTGTCACAACTGACAGCACGGTCTGTTGCTCTAATTTCTTTTTTATACAGTCTCTTGAAAAGTTCAGATTTAGAAACAATAAAACAAAACATATCACCAAACTTACTTCAAATCGATTAAAGGCAGTATATAAATATACTGGAAGCATTAAGAGCTGAAATAGAACAATATTCATTCTTTGCTTTTTAAATGCTTGGTAAAGCATCATTGTAATTATGATAAGTGCTAATTCCACAAACTTACTCCATAATATATAAACAGAACTGGAGCAAAAAATACAATAACTACGTCTAAAGTTGTTAGCAATTTTCCACTTCCGACCATCTTAATATGGTTATTAAGACTTAGAATTAGTAGCCCTACAAGAGGCAGGATTACATAAGCCTCTCTTGCGTAGATATAAAAAATTAATGACATACACATCAAATAGAAAATAATATTGGTATACCTTATTCTAGATAAAACCTTATCACTTATTTTCACGAAGTTAATATCCATTAAGAGCAACTTCACGACACAGCATAAGCTAATAAAAATATTTAACAGCATGGCTTCTTTTTCAAAGCATATAGAACTTATGCTGAAACTAAGAAATGCAAGTTCAAACCTGTAAGTCGAGTTTCTGTATGCTGTAAACAATAGAATACCATATGATCCATACACAAATAATTCTTGAATGTTACTTACCTGACCTTGAACTAGCAGATATGTAAGAGTTATTATCTTTATTATAGCTTGGATCTCATTGGTTTCTATTTTTGTTTTTTTTATCTCAAAGACTAAGCCAAACAATATTACTGCCAAGTTGATATTTGATATCTGCGATATTTGCACGACTCCTTTAAAATTTATATAATTCAAGAATATAATAAGAAATAATCCGTACACTAATCTTTTATTCTTTTCTTCAAATAATAAGTAGTACAATAGTACCACCATCAGCTTATAGTGAATTTCTATATTTATAGGAATTATGGTCATCACAGCCAGTCCATAAATTTCTTTTGGACTAGTGCCTTTAGCGACTGCCACCATACCGATAATAGTAACAAAGACTATTGTCATAAAGCCGACCAGTCCAAAGTTTGAGTCGCCCTCTATCGATAGTTTAGCAAGTGGCATATTTATCATTGAGAAGACTGTAATACTTGCAATTGCTATCATTTGATATAGCTTGTTCTTAAGTATCGATCTTAAAGCTATTATTGAAAAGGCCTGTCCGAGAACTATGTAGCTAAACATTAACAATCCCCCAAGCAAGAATCAGTCCTGATATAAGGAGAAAAAGCGCTCCATTTATAATTGTGTCTGATCTATATACATGTTCACTCTGACTTTGATCCTCTAAGACTAATTTCTCTTCATTCGAATCAAAGGTTTTAAGTATTACGTTTTCATTCTTCCTTATTTTATAGTTTATTACCAACCATTGAATTAATCTTAAGCGATTGACCCTTTTTTTGATTTCATCTACCGCCTTGAAACTTACATCATCCAGTGCCAAGACCAAAAAAGGTATTGTTGTTACAAGCAGTTGAATGTAGTGGTTTTTTGAACCAAACAGATAGAATATTTGTATCATAAATAACATTATTAACTTTTCTGTATAGCTTGGCTTTGTCTGTAGAATTCTAATCACAACTATTCCCAACAGAATCAACTTCATTATTTCAATATGGCTTATGTCTACACTTTTGGTAATTAACAGAATAAATGTCAAGCCATAGTACATTTTTTTATCGATCTCTAATGTTTTGATATTTATATAAATAGAGGGGAGTATAACTAATGCAATAACTACCGGAATCCACTCGAGATTTATAGTCATCGCCAGACATAGCCACAACAGTTTACGATAGTTCTTTTCTTGATCTAAGTTTCCAACGATCCGATATAGTCCCTTGCAGCTATATAGCACTAGTAGTAATACCACTAACCTTAGCGTAGTTTCAGGAGTCGCTAAGAGCTCATAGTCCACTTTTAACTCAACAAATATAAATGCAATTGCAGGTAGTCCAAAAATTACCGATAGTATGTCTTGATTCTTTTCTCTGAAGTACCTAGAAAAGATATATTCAATAAATATTATAGAAAGTATATATAATGAAAGCATTAGTTTTTATTCCTTATTATTTTACCAAGAAATAAAAGAGATACAAATATTAATAGAAGAATTAGTTCATATACGATTATGATATTCGGCTCCACAGGATCAATCATCTTTTTCACAGTTAAACTTAATGATACAGCAAAAATTAGCATCGCTCGATAATGACTACCGCGACTATTCGAAAAGAAGAGGACTATAGTAATAACTTGTAAGACTATTATTATTTCCACTTTTTTCCATCCCTTATGCTTTGAGCAATATAGATTAAAATCGTAAGAATCCCAATTACTGTCTTACTTGTTTTAAAATCAACCTCTTGATTTACAATATTTAATCCCTTTAACTTTATTACAATTAAAATACATAAGAAAAATACTATTGAAGTACCAAATGCTCTCATTTCTGTTTTATAAGACTTAGAGAGTACACCTGTTCCCTTGTTCTGCTGTATAATGTATTCCACATATATGCTTGATAGAATCGTAACCATGGCGGTGAGATACATTTGCTCATGCATACAGTACACACTTAGTAGAAGCATTATTATAATGTTTAACATTGCCTTATTATTTCTTTTGGTTAGAAAATAACAGATGAATGCAATTATCATAACAACAGAAGTTATAATGCTTAGATTGACCAATCTATTGCTCCTATAACTATCAACGCTAACATTGCATAGTTCTCAATTTTATACTTTGATTTGCGCTTTATTGATTTAATATCCTCTACGTCTTGTCTTGATATATAAATGTTTAGTGCCACTAACAAAACTGTTAATATAAATGCTGTAAGCTTTAAACCGAATAGTAGGTATTTAGTTTCTGCTAGGTTGAATGAAATAATCATATAGACCGAACAAGATATCCAGCAACTATACAAGATTCTTACTGCCGACTTGCCTTTAAATATATCATTCATATAGTTTGATTTAAATAAAACCCTACACAAGATAAATATTATTAGTACTGTTCTCGTAATTTCTAGCAAGGCAATCTCCATATCGATCATTAACAAGCCTTCTATTAAAACTATATATAGTACCCTCAAGAACCATTCTTCTGTCTTTGAATCGTTTGATATTGTTGTATTTGCTAATTTAACTAATTCACTCATAAGGTATGATGAAAGTGTTAAAATAATAATAAAGACAAAATAACTTTCAAAGCTCCTTTGAAAGTCTATTGTCGTGCTAATAAGGCATGAGAATATTAACAATGTACTAAACATAAAATTTCGAGGTGAAACTAATGTCGCTCTTTTTGATTGTATTGCTCTAAATAGAAAAGAGATTGACCTAAACATCGCATGATATGTTTTTGTTATAATATTTTTTTCATGAAAGCTTGAGTCTAAAATTATATTCGATATAACAAGATGGAAAAAGGACAGGCTGCCAAACATCATAATACCACTCATTAAGTTTATTGTATTATTCATTATTTGAGCCTGCTTTAATCATATATGCGAAGAACATTATCAATATTAACTCAACCTTTGTTACATAACTAAATTGATATAATGCGATTGCGGACATACTCATAAAAACTAATATTATGTTTAGAACTATTTCATATTGATGAAAATTAAAATTTCCAAACACTTTTGTGTTTTTTATACTCAGACTAGACTTCATAAGCGCTGCGCACAATATAAAACTCACTGTCAGTAAAATAAATATATTAAGTAGTATTGTATTCATAATTTTAGCTATATAAGATTATCTAATATTATTACAAATGGAAACTTTACTAGGTGTTTTAATGCTGTCTCTTATACACATCTCCGAGCCCACGAGACGCTACGCTATCTCG